>UOEB01000228.1_pt1 | contig 15037 bp, 8 predicted proteins | sample 1989961 | NCBI WGS metagenome assembly UOEB01 (sample SAMEA4712198, study PRJEB27164) | hydrothermal vent metagenome | biome: marine basaltic hydrothermal vent biome; feature: marine hydrothermal vent; material: mineral | place: Pacific Ocean | collected 2011-06-14/2011-07-23 | depth 1691 m | reverse complement strand
CTTTATTTAATTACTATTTTTTTAGAATTGCGATACCCGAAATATAATATATATGTATAACACAAAATAATAAAAAACAAGGCAACTTTGAATCCTATCATATCGGTTAAATAGCCATATAAAGGCGGAATTAAAGCACCTCCTACAATAGCTGTACACAATAACCCTGAACCTTTAGGTTTTAGATCTCCTAATCCATCAATAGATAGGGTAAAGATTGTTGGGAACATAATAGAATTGAATAAGCCAACGGCTAAAATGCTCCACATACTTACCAATCCTGTAGTACTAATAGAAATTAAAATTAGAGTAACAGCTAGTGTGGCAAAAATTCCTAATACCTTTCCAGGTTTTATAATTCTAGTTAAATACGAACCAATAAAACGACCTATCATAGCTCCAGACCAGTAAAATGTTACAAACACTCCAACAATGGCCTTGTCATCGTTATCTGTTAGTCCCGAATTTAAAATACCTTCGGCTATTGATTTCATAAAACGATGGTCTTTGACCACATCTACTAAGTTCATATCTAAAAAATAGTTTACCAGATAACTCCCAATAGCAACTTCGGCACCTACATAAAAGAAAATCCCTAGGACACCTAACATTAGATTTTTGTTTTTAAAAGCTTCGGTATAAGTTCCTGTAGATTTTTCACTCATCATTTTTGGAAGTTTAGCAAACAGAAAAATAACAGCAATTAAGCCAATAAATAATGCCAATCCTAAAAAGGGAGTTTGTACTGCAGAAGCCTCAGAGGCCAAATAGGTTTCCTTGGCAGTTTCAGTAAGCGACGCAATTTCATCTTCAGTTTTAATAGTATCACTCAAAATAAATAAGGCACCAACAGCAGGCGCAATGGCTGTTCCTAGAGAGTTGAAAGCTTGTGATAAGTTTAAACGACTTGAAGCACCATCTTCATTTCCTAGTACTGCGACAAAAGGATTTGCTGCAACTTGTAAGATGGTCATCCCTCCAGCTAAAATAAAATACGCTAACATAAATATGCCAAATACACGATACGAAGCTGCTGGGTAAAATAGCAAGCAACCAGTTGCCATTGTTAATAATCCTAATATGATGCCTTTTTTATAACCAATTTTTGAGAGGATATAACTGGCAGGAATGGAGAGTAAAAAATAAGCACCAAAAAACGCAAATTGTACCAATCCTGCTTGAAAGTAAGTGAGTGTAAATAACTCCCGCAGACGTGGAATTAAAGAATCTACCAAAACAGTTATAAAGCCCCAAAGGAAAAATAAGACGGTTAGTAGAATGAATGAGCTTCTGTATGATTTTTGTTGGTTCATGTTTGTTTTTTATCATTCTTACGAAGGCAGGAATCTATTTAAGTTTAATTAAGGTTTAATTTATAAGATTCCTGCCTTGGTAGGAATGACGCTATTTTATTATTATCTCATCTACAAATAACCAACTTCTACCATCATGCTCATAACCTAAATGCCACTTTGGAAGAACGCCTAATTTCTTGGCAACAATCTTAACAAAACGACAATTAGTTGTTGCTTGTTTAAAAGATATTTTTTTTATTTCAACATTTTCTGATGGCTTTGTTGCGTCTATTGTTTGCTTTCCAATAGACTTGAAATTAATGCCATCACTAGATACTAAACACTCTACATGAGTAGGGTAAAAAATCCAAGAACGTTGGTCTTGTAAAAAGTTTACGGCAATAGATTTTATTGGTTTTTCTTTTCCTAAATCAACGACAGCAATAACATCTTCATTAAAATACCCTTGCCAAGTGCCTGTTCTAAAATCTTGAGCGCCAATAATCCCGTCAATTAAAGCATCATTCCCTCCAGCGTTGTATTGGTTTGCATATTCGGTTTTTAAAGTAATGCTAAGATTTGGATCTATTTTATAAAAATGAGTAGTAATTGTTGCACTTTTGGTTTCATTCTTTTCAGAGTAAACACTAAGTGATATTGGCTCTGAAATAGTAAATGGTTTATGGTAGAGTTTAAATTTTGAATTATCTATAGCATAATATATATTGGCTTTATCATCTGCATTTTCTAATACAACTTCTGTACTTCTTTTAAAAGCTACATCACCTTTCGCTATAAACGGAGCAGGGACAATTAAATGTTCAGTAATTTCTGTTTTTGGCTCTTGTCCTTCTTTACTTCCCCAATCTGATGGATGATTGGTCATTTGAAATTCTAAAGTGCCACCATTTATAATTTCATTGTGCTTTAAGTAAGTTCTGTTTAATGGTTTACCGTTTAATACTACATTTTCTATATATATGTTTTCGTCACTAATATTGTGGGCGACTATAGTAAAATGATTTCCATTTTCTAGATTAATAGTAGCCTTATCAAACAACGGTGTTCCAATTATATAGGTGTTAGATGCTGGAGTTACAGAATAAAATCCCATTGCACTCAATACAAACCACGCACTCATTTGTCCGCAATCTTCATTTCCCGAAATGCCATCAGGAACGTTATGATACATTTCGGTTAAAATTTGATGTACTTTTTCTTGTGTTTTAAAGGGCTTATTTACAAAATTGTATAAATATGCCATATGATGACTGGGTTCGTTACCATGCGCATATTGACCAATTAAGCCAGTAATATCCGCTTGATCTCGTCCAGATGTTTCGGCTTGAGCAACAAATAGTTTATCCAGATTTGCTTCCAGTTTATCCTTGCCACCAAGGAGCTTAATAAATCCTGATATATCTTGAGGCACATAAAAACTGTATTGCCAAGAGTTGGCTTCGGTATAATTAAAATTTACTTCGTATGGATCAAAAGGCGCAAACCATGTATTGCGAAAACGCCCTCTCATAAATTGTGTTTCGGGATCGTATATATTTTTATAATATTGAGCTCTCTGGATATAGGTTTTATAATCTTCAGTTTTACCCAAAGCCTTTGCCATTTGCGCAATAGTCCAATCATCATAGGCATACTCTAAAGTTTTAGACACCGATTCGCTTTCAGTTTCTACGGGAATATATCCGAGCTTTTTATAGGATTCTAAACCGAGTTTATCTTGAGAAGCACTATGCTTCATAGCCTCAAACGCCTTGTTTACATCATAATTTTTAATGCCTTTTAAATACGCATCAGCAATTACAGGCACTGCATGGTAGCCAATCATACAACCTGTATAGCAGCCCGATAAATCCCAAATAGGCATGATGCCACCTTCGTCATATTTTGTTAAAAAGGTATTTATGAAATCGTTCGTACGGTCTTGCTCTATTATGGTGTAAAGAGGATGTGCGCCTCTAAAAGTATCCCAAAGAGAGAAAACGGTGTAATACTCAAAATCGTTATTTTGATGTACTTTTAAATCCATGCCGCGATAACGCCCATCTACATCTTGATATAAATTTGGAGCAATCATGGTATGATATAATGCCGAATAGAAATTTGTTTTATTATCCTTATTAGAGCCTTCAATCACAATTTTTTCAAGTTGCGTCTCCCAAGTTTTCTGAGCTTCAGATTTAATTTGATTAAAAGTTTTGTTTTCTATTTCGCTTCTTAAGTTTTTTCGAGCACCTTCTTCGTCAACGGCACTTATTCCTATTTTAATATCTAAAACATTCCCTGATGAGGCATCAAATTCGAAAGCAGCTTTTACTTTTTTGCCTTGGTTATTGTCATTAAGAAACACCATGTTTTTAAAAGGCTTCGAAAACTGAATGTTATAGAATAAATATTGGTTAGTAGCCCAAGCTTTTGAATGTCGATATCCGCCAATTTCAGTATTTGAATACACATTTACTTTGCTGTCTAATACTTCATCACGATGCTCTAAATCTAAGATTACAATTTGTTTTGAACCTTCTGGGAAAGTGTATTGATGTATACCACTACGTTTTGAAACCGTTAATTCAACATCAATATTTGTAGAATCTAAATGTACCTTATAATATCCTGGGTTAGCAGCTTCGTTATCATGAGAAAAATGAGCCCGATATCCTTTTTTACCATCGGCTCCATTATTAAAAATTACTTTATTTGTAGGCATGAGCAAGATATCACCATAGTCACTTACTCCTGTTCCGCTGAGGTGTGTATGGGTAAAGCCATAAATATATGAGTCGCTGTAATGATAGCCTGAACAACCATCCCAACCATCTAACCGTGTGTCTGGGCTTAATTGCATCATTCCAAAAGGCATTGTTGCTCCAGGATAAGTGTGCCCATGACCTCCAGTACCAATAAATGGATTGACATAAGAGGTTAAATTTTTATCTTTTTCAGCAGGTGAAATATTGGACTTTCCAGTACAACCAAATAATAAAAGCGTAATCGTTAAAAGTAGAAATAATGGCTTCATAAATAGTTAGTCTAAAAGAAGCAGAAAGATAATAAATCTTAAGGTATCGTTAAATAAATTTTATCAATGATTTATTAGCATTACATTGAATTATATTTAATAAAATTATATATGCTTCGTTGGATTATCTTTATAGCCATTTTTGGTATTATAGACTTTTATGCTTTTCAAGTTGTCAAAACCCTTATTAAAAGTAGTTGGTCTCATTATTTGTATGTTCTAGTTTCAATATTGGTTTTAGGAAATTTTGTTTACCAGCTTACACATATGGACGGGAAAGGACTATCGATAAAAACAAATATTGCTATTGGACTGTTTTTAACACTATATCTTCCTAAGATAGTAATGATGCTCTTTATGTTTGGTGAAGATATTATAAGACTACCACAAGCTGCATATTCCTTTTTTACAGAAAATGATGGTAGCCAAAAAAATCATTTCCCATTACGACGAAAATTCATAAGTCAGTTGGCTTTAGGGCTTGCTGCAATACCGTTTGCTTCATTACTATATGGCATGTATAAAGGCAAATACAATTTTAAAGTTTTAAAATACACACTTCATTTTGAAGATTTACCTGAGGCTTTTGATGGTTATAAAATAACGCAGATAAGTGATATTCATAGTGGAAGTTTTGATAATAAAGAAAAAATAGAGTATGCTGTAAATTTGGTTAATGAGCAGCAAAGTGATGTCATTTTATTCACTGGTGACTTGGTAAATAATAAAGCTGAAGAAATGTTGCCATGGAAAGAAGTATTTTCAAAGTTAGAAGCTAAAGATGGCATATTTTCAATTTTAGGAAATCACGATTATGGCGATTATGTACAGTGGGAATCTGAAAAAGCTAAACAACAAAATCTAGAAGATTTAGCCAAAGTACAACGAGAAATTGGCTTTGATTTATTGTTGAATGAAAGTCGCTTTCTTGAGAAAAATGGGCAGCGTATTGCATTAATAGGCGTTGAGAATTGGGGGAAAGGATTCAAACAAAAAGGCGACTTAGCTAAAGCAGTACAAGATATTGATGCTAATGATTTTAAAATTTTAATGAGCCATGACCCGTCGCATTGGGAATATGAAGTAATTGATGACGATTACCATTACCATTTAACCTTAAGTGGTCATACACATGGTATGCAGTTTGGGATAGAAATTCCGGGGTGGTTTAAATGGAGCCCTGTAAAATGGCGCTATAAGTATTGGGCAGGAATTTATAAGCAAAAAGGACAGTATATAAATGTAAATAGAGGCTTTGGGTTTTTAGCATATCCTGGGCGTGTTGGTATTTGGCCAGAGATAACCGTTATCGAGCTTAAAAAAGGCACAAATAATGCGTAATTGCATGGAATTGTTTATTTTTATAAATATGACTAATTAATGATACGTAACGTATTGGTTTTCAAAACCAATAAAAAATTGTAGGTTTGTAATAGTACACTTGATTTAAAACATTATAAGGATGTCAAAATTTGGGGAATTAATAGATGTAAATATTCCTGTTTTGTTAGATTTTTTTACCGACTGGAATGAACAATCTGAAGCAATGCATGCCGTATTAAGAGATGTTGCCGCTGCGCTTGGTGATAAAGCTAAGGTTATTAAAATTGATGTTGATAAAAACAAAGACTTGGCAGAAGCATTACGTATAAAAGGATTACCTACATTAATTATCTATAAAGACGGCGAAATGAAATGGCGCCAAAGTGGTGAGCAAGATGCCAATACACTTATTGGACTTATTCAGGAATACGTTTAAACTCATATCCTTTTTTACTAAAATATTCTAATACTTTTGGAAGTGTATATTGCATGTTTTTCGAAGCTTTAATACTGTCATGAAAAACAACAATATCTCCAGACGACGTATTTTCAATTACATTTTTTAAACATTTTTCTTTGGATAAGCTGTTGTCATAATCCATAGAAAGAACAGACCACATAATTATGCTATAACCAAGGCGAGATAATTTTTTTACTTGTTTTGGTCTAATTTGCCCATAAGGTGGACGAAAGAGATTGGTGACCCTTCGACTTACTTCGACTTCGCTCAGCACAAGTTGCTCAGGACAAGTTGACGGTTGATGATTTGCGAATTTAGAATTTAAAAATTGCTGGTTAAATAATTTTTGAGTTTTTAAAATACTATTCACATAATCATCTGTTTTAGTTTTCCACCCTTTTAAATGATTATAAGTATGATTTCCTATTGAATGCCCATCAGTAATAATTTTATGGAATATTTCTGGATGTTCTTTAACATTTTTGCCAATGCAAAAAAAAGTGGCTTTGGCATTAAATTGCTTTAGGATATCTAAAGTCCATGCTGTAATTTCTGGTGTTGGTCCATCATCAAACGTAAGATATATAGATTTGCCTTTAGCTAGAAATTCCCAAACTACATTTGGAAATGCTTTTTTTACAAATCTTGGAACTGTAACAGGAATTATATGCATTACTTATCATTTTGTTGCTTAGGATTATGTGATTTCTCCTATCGTCGAAATGACTAAGCTTTCATTATTCATTACTATCAATCTCAATAGCGTTTGTATCTATTGGAATGTCCTTATCAATACGGTCTAAATCTTCAGGTTCTTCACCTGTAAACAGTCTTATAAAGTTATTGTATTTCTGCATTTCAGTTTGCACAAAATCTTTATCTTCATAAATCATCAAGACATCAATTAAACCTCTATAACGACTAATATCGGTTGAAATTTCTTCAATTAATTGGCTTTGTTTTTCCTCGCTAAGCGTACTGTAATAGGTTAAGGTTTCCTGATATTTTTTTGAAACATCAAAGAACAATTGTCGTGCTTTGTCCTTAGCTTTTACTTCGTAGTAAGCACCAATATAGGGTTCTAACAAGGTGTAATAACCAAAGGCATCAACAGGCATTTTCTCCATGGCAAGATCAGCAATTTCTTCAGCTTTATCAAACTGTTCTTCGTTAATCAACGTTTCAATAAGACGTGCTAAATTGCCACGATAAGAAATACCATTTTTTCGGGTTTCTACATCGTAATAAATATCTTTTCCACTATTTCCCCAGTCCCAGTTTTTAACTTTTTCATACATTAAGTCACTATCAATACGACCCATGTCAAAAGGGTTTGCTTTATCGACTGGTGTTTTAATAGGGACTAATTTATAACACAAACCATCTAATTGAAGGTAATCTTTCATCCAGATATAATCATCGTCTCCAAAAGCGCCTCCTGTGAAATAAATTGGGCGTTCCCAATTATTATTGGCCACAACATCTAACATTAACAATCGGTTTTTATATAAGGCACTCCCTTTAATCTTTATGTCTATATAGGGCACTATTTTATCGGCATCTTTGTCTTTAACAATGCCGTTTTTAAGCACTACATCTTTATTTACAGGGATTCTAACATTTTCTGTTGGTAAATAATTCATATTAAGCTCTTGCCTTCTATATCTATTAATATCTATCTCGGGGTCTTGCTGTAATACGTATTTGTATTTTGTTCTTGGGTTATCACTTGCTATAAAATTTAACACCTCTTTTATGTTTAAAGTGTCTCTTGTAACAGGTGCTTTTATAACATAATCATTAGTGCCATATCTATATTGTTTGTGTGTAAGTTGAGATGGAATTGGGTCGCTTTCGTAAGCTTTTCGCTTCATTTGGTCTATATACCAATCGGTTTGAAATAAACTTGTGTTTATAACTCTTACATCTGTTCTTACACCTTCAATTTCTTGAAGATACCATAGAGGGAAAGTATCATTATCACCAATAGTAAATAAAATAGCATTTGGCGCACAAGATTCTAAATAGGAACGTGCCATAGAGTTAGCCGTTCTTTTTCCAGAACGATCATGGTCGTCCCAATTGTTTGCTGCTAAAATACCAGGAACTAATACTAAACATATTAGAGCTACAGTTGGTGCAAGTAATTTAGATTTAATTTTAGTTTGTAATAACTCAAACAGGGCATATACTCCAAAACCAATCCAGATAGCAAAGACGTAGAATGATCCCACAACCGAGTAATCACGTTCACGAGGCTCAAAAGGTCTTACATTGGTGTAAAATTGAATAGCTAGTCCTGTAAACAGAAAGAAAACGAGCATGGTCCAAAATAGCTTTTTGTCTGTATTGAATAAAAAGAATAATCCTATTAATCCTAAAAGGAATGGTAAAAAATAATAGGTATTTCTAGCTTTATTATTTAGTACATCACTGGGTAAATTATCTTGAGGTAGGCCTAAATGTATTTCATCAATAAAATTAATACCACTTATCCAGTTACCATGCATATCGTATTTGCCTTGTATATCGTCTTGTCGCCCTGTGAAATTCCACATAAAATAGCGCCAATACATATAGCCCAATTGGTATTCGAGCATATAGGCGATATTACTTCCAAAAGATGGTTTTTCTATATCGAAATATTGCGGGCCATATTGTTTTAAAAAGCTGCTATAATCACTGTAATCAACCTGTCCTTCATTAACACGAGCAATAAAGTCTGAAACTAATGTTCTTACCTCATTTTGCATTTGGTATTCAGGTTTAATTTTAAAATCTATGAAACCAGTATAGAGCATATAATTTTCGGCATGTTCAGCACTCCACATTCTAGGAAGAATAGACGCATGTTTGGAGTTGTAGTTTGGAGAGGCATTTTTGTAATCGTTTACGATAACGTATTTGCCTTTTTCATAATCTTTTTCGTATTTAGGTTTATCATCTACATAAGGATTGTTTTCATCGTAACCTGCATATTGCTCAGTAAATTGAGGGCCGTAAAATAAATGTGTTTTAGGATATTGCTCTAAGTTATAATATGCCAATAATTCTCTTGCGCTTGAAGGGTTATTTTCATTGATAACGACATTCGCATTCGCACGAATAGGAAGCATCATCCAAGAAGAGAAGCCTATAAAAATAAATAGCACACAAAGAATTAATGTATTGGTGTGTTTATATTGTTTTTTTCTCGTATAATGTATGCCATAATAAAATAAGGCAATAGCTAACAAACCAGCAATAATACTTCCGGAATTAAAAGGTAGTCCAATACTATTCACAAAAAACACTTCCGCAGCACTAAAAAATTTGAGCGCATTAGGAAGTAATAATTTGAAGATAAAAAGTAAAATTGTAACCACAACAACATTTGCAATAATGAAATTTTTAACGGTTACAGTTTTATAATTTTTAAAGAAATAAATAAGTCCAATAGCAGGAATGGTTAACAGTCCCATAAAATGTACTCCAAACGATAAACCAATAATAAAAGAAATAAGAATTAACCATTTGTTTCCTCTAGGTTTATCCATGTCTTGTTCCCAACGTAATGCCAAATAAAATAAAACAGCCAAGATTAAAGTTGCCATGGCATATACTTCGGTTTCTACAGCATTAAACCAAAACGAGTCTGTAAATGTAAAAGCAAGACTTCCAACGAGCGCACTACCAAGAATAGCTTGCCCTTTATTTTGAGAAATAGATGCTGTTTTTACCACTAGTTTTTGTAACAAAATAGAAATAGACCAAAACATAAATAAGATTGTAAAAGCACTAGCTGCAGCACTCATCATATTAAGCATAAGTCCAATTTGAGAAGGATCGGTTGCAAATATTGAGAAAAAAGCACCCAACATTTGAAACAATGGTGCTCCAGGAGGATGTCCTACTTGTAGTTTGGAAGAGGTTAATATGTATTCTCCTGCATCCCAGAAACTTACTGTAGGTTCAACGGTTAAGCTATAAGTAATAAATGCGACTAAAAATGCAAACCATCCTAAAATGGTATTCCACTTTTTGAAGTTGAATTGTGTCATAATCATTAATTTGTTACTGATGGCGAATTTAACAATAAATAAATTACACGTGGCTATTTTTAAGTAAACGTTAAGGGTTTCTCATTATTTTCTTTAGAAAATGCTTGCGCAACTAAAACTTTGTTATAAATTTGCAACCTCAAAATGAGATATTGGCCTATGGTGTAATTGGTAACACGTCTGGTTTTGGTCCAGAAGAGCCTAGGTTCGAACCCTAGTAGGCCAACAAAAACAGAATTTCAATCTTTATTTAAGGTTGAATTTTAAATATTTTTAAAAGGGCGAGAAGTTTATCCTGAGCGTAGTCGAAGGAAACCCTAGCGTTGTGCTGAGCTTGTCGAAGTATAGGCCAACAAAAATCAATAAAATCAGTTTTTAAAGGCTGATTTTTTTGTTTTACAAAGCATTAAACAATGTTGAAAAAATCACAATTAAACCTTTGTGAAAATCAAGATAAATATTGTATATTTGCAGCGTTGTAAGAAAAAGAATAAGTGAGGGGACGAGAAGTCCCCTCTTTTTATACTAAAAAATGTTTAAGAATACAGTTAAAGCTTTACTAGATAAAGCCCTCGAAGAGCGACAAGATTTGTTTTTAATTAGTTTTGATGTATTAGAAGGTAATTCTATAAGAGTTATAATTGATGGAGACAACGGTGTACTTGTAGAGGATTGTATGTTTATAAGTAGAGCTATTGAACATAATTTAGATAGAGAAGAACAGGATTTTTCTTTAGAGGTTGCTTCGGCAGGAGCAACAACACCTTTAAGCCATGCAAGACAATATCAAAAAAATATTGGAAGAGTGTTAGAGGTTAAAACAATTGATAATAAGAAGTTTGAAGCTACACTTGTTAATACAAACGATCAAAGTATTTTTTTGGAGTGGAAAGCTAGAGAACCAAAACCAATTGGCAAAGGTAAAGTTACTGTAAAAAAAGAAGCGACACTATCTTATAATGATATAGTGGAAGCAAAAGTGAAAATAAAATTTTAATCCAGAATAGTTATGGAAAATATTGCGTTAATTGAGTCATTTTCAGAATTTAAGGACGATAAATTAATAGATCGTGTTACCTTAATGGCGATATTAGAGGATGTTTTTAGAAATGCATTAAAGAAGAAGTTTGGCGACGATGATAATTTTGATATTATCATTAACCCAGATAAAGGCGATTTAGAAATTTGGAGAAACCGTGTAGTGGTTGCTGATGGTGAAGTAGAAGAGCCAAATCAAGAGATTTCATTAACTGAAGCTAGAAAGATTGAACCAGATTTTGAAGTTGGTGAGGATGTGTCTGAAGAGGTTAAACTTATAGATCTCGGTCGTCGTGCCATTTTAGCATTACGTCAAAACTTAATTTCTAAAATACACGAGCACGACAATACAAACATTTACAAACAATTTAAAGATCTAGTAGGTGAGATTTATACCGCTGAGGTACATCATATTCGTCATAGAGCAATTATTTTGTTAGACGATGATGGCAACGAAATAATTCTACCAAAGGACAGACAAATCCCATCAGATTTCTTTAGAAAAGGAGAGAATGTAAGAGGGATTATTGAAACCGTTGAGCTTAAAGGAAACAAGCCAACTATTATTATGTCAAGAACGGCTCCAGTGTTTTTAGAAAAATTGTTTGAACAAGAAATTCCTGAAGTTTTTGATGGTTTAATTACAGTGAAAAAAGTGGTAAGAATTCCTGGAGAAAAAGCTAAAGTAGCAGTAGATTCTTATGATGATAGAATTGATCCAGTTGGTGCTTGTGTTGGTATGAAAGGGTCTAGAATTCACGGTATTGTACGTGAGTTAGGCAATGAAAATATAGACGTTATTAATTATACTAATAATGTGCAATTGTTTGTTACCAGAGCATTAAGCCCAGCAAGAGTAACCTCTGTTAAGCTTGATGAAGAAACAAAACGAGCAGAAGTTATTCTTAAACCAGAAGAAGTAAGTAAGGCAATTGGTCGTGGTGGACATAATATTCGTTTGGCAGGACAACTTACAGGATATGAAATAGATGTCTTTAGAGAAGGTGTAGAAGAAGATGTAGAGCTTACAGAATTCTCGGATGAAATTGAAGGATGGATAATTGATGAATTTGCAAAAGCCGGATTAGACACGGCAAAAAGTGTTTTAGAACAAGATATAGTAGATTTAGTGAAACGTACCGATCTTGAAGAAGAAACAATTAGCGAAGTTGTTAGAATTCTTAAAGAAGAATTTGAAGAATAAAAAATTATTATATATTGGATAAAAAATTGAGAATACATTTAGAAGTTCTGTTTTTATTCAAAAAGTATAAGTACTGAAACAAAAACAGTGAATAACTGTTAGATATTTTTAAAGGCAATTTATGGCTGAAACAATTAGATTAAATAAAGTACTAAGAGAGTTAAATATCTCCATAGATCGTGCTGTAGATTTTTTAGAATCTAAAGGCATTGAGATAGAGCATCGCCCTACTACAAAAATTTCTACAGAAGTATATGAAGTGCTTTCAGGAGAATTTCAAACAGATGCGAGTAAAAAAGTAGCCTCTAAAGAAGTTAGTGAAGCTAAGTTTAAAGAAAAAGAAGCACTTCGTATTGAACGAGAACGTGAGATTGAAGAAAAGCTACAACAAAAAGCAGAAGCCGCTAAAAAAGAGATTGTTAAAGCTAAAACTACACTTACAGGGCCTAAGCAAGTTGGAAAAATTGATTTAGAAAAACCTAAAAAGAAATCTGTCAAAGAGAAAGAGGTGCCAGAACCTAAAAAGGAAGAAAAAGTTTCACCAAAAACAGAAACAAAAAAAGCACCAGAAAAAGATAAAGTTGTTGAAGAGGTTAAAGAAAAACCTGTTGTTAAAAAGACTGCTGAAGCTCCAAAAGAAGAGGTGATTGAAGCGACTAAAGAAGAAAAAGTCACTACAAAATACCAAAAACTTTCAGGACCAAAATCTACAGGCGAGAAAATTGATTTAACCCAATTTAACAAACCAAAGAAAAAGAAAGAAGACAAAAAGCCTAAAGGCAACGCAAATGCAGATGCCAAAAAGAAACGACGTCGCATAAGTAAAGTTGGTGGTGGCGAGCAAAAAGGAAGCGCCCCAAGACAGGGACAAGGTAATGCTAGAGGCGGAAATAGATTTAATAATAAAGGAAGAGGTCAAAGACGACCACAGGTTGTTAAGGAAGAGCCTAGTGCAGAAGAAGTTCAAAAACAAGTTCGAGAAACTTTAGAAAAACTTCAAGGAAAATCTAGTAAAGGTAAAGGCGCAAAATATCGTAGAGATAAAAGGGATCAACATCGTCAGCAAACCGAAATTGATCAGGAGTTAGCTGCTGCGGAAAGCAAAGTTTTAAAAGTAACAGAATTTGTTACTGCTAGTGAAGTAGCCACTATGATGGATGTTTCAGTAACCGAAATTATATCAGCATGTATGTCACTTGGTATGATGGTTACAATGAACCAAAGATTAGATGCCGAAACCTTATCAATTGTTGCAGAAGAGTTTGGTTACCAAGTAGAATTTGTCACTTCAGATATTGAAGATGCTATAGAAGAAATTGAGGACAAACCAGAAGAATTAGCACCTCGTGCACCAATAGTAACCGTAATGGGTCACGTAGATCACGGTAAAACATCGCTTTTAGATTTTATACGTAAAGAAAATGTAATTGCGGGTGAATCGGGAGGAATCACACAGCATATTGGCGCTTATGGTGTAGAGCTTGAATCTGGTCAGAAAATAGCATTTTTAGACACGCCAGGTCACGAAGCCTTTACGGCAATGCGTGCTCGTGGCGCACAAATTACAGATTTGGTTATAATTGTTATTGCTGCCGATGATGATATCATGCCGCAAACAAAAGAAGCCATATCTCATGCTCAAGCGGCAGGAGTTCCTATCATTTTTGCAATTAATAAAATTGATAGAGAAGCTTCAAATCCAGAAAAAATTAAAGAAGGTCTTGCTAATATGAATTTATTAGTAGAAGACTGGGGAGGAAAAATACAGTCCCAAGATATTTCGGCAAAAACGGGAGTTGGTATTGATGAATTATTAGAAAAAGTATTGCTTGAAGCAGAATTATTAGAGCTTAAAGCAAATCCAAATAAACCAGCAGTGGGAACTGTGGTAGAAGCCTTTTTAGATAAAGGAAGAGGATATGTATCTACTATTTTAGTCCAAGCAGGGACACTAAAAATAGGAGACTATGTACTCGCAGGAAAAAATAGTGGTAAGGTTAAAGCAATGCACGACGAAAGAGGAAATGATGTAACTGTTGCAGGGCCTTCTACTCCAATTTCTATTTTAGGATTGGATGGCGCACCTCAAGCAGGAGATAAATTTAACGTATTTAAAGATGAGCGTGAAGCGAAACAAATTGCAGCAAAACGCACACAATTACAACGTGAACAATCCGTAAGAACACAACGTCATATTACACTTGATGAAATTGGACGTCGTATTGCTCTTGGAGACTTTAAAGAATTAAATATCATTCTTAAAGGAGACGTAGATGGATCGGTTGAAGCATTAACAGATTCTTTTCAGAAATTATCTACCGAAGAAATTCAAGTAAATATTATTCATAAAGCCGTTGGAGCAATTACAGAAAGTGATGTATTGTTAGCATCAGCATCCGATGCGATTATTATTGGTTTTAATGTGAGACCTATGGGTAATGCACGTCAAATAGCCGACAAGGAAGAAATTGATATCAGAATGTATTCTATTATATATGATGCTATTAACGACCTTAAAGATGCTATGGAAGGTATGTTGTCTCCTGTATTTAAAGAAGAAATTACAGGTAATGCTGAAATAAGAGAAATATTTAAAGTCTCTAAAATTGGAAGTATTGCAGGATGTATGGTTACTGATGG
>UOEB01000247.1_pt1 | contig 15337 bp, 13 predicted proteins | sample 1989961 | NCBI WGS metagenome assembly UOEB01 (sample SAMEA4712198, study PRJEB27164) | hydrothermal vent metagenome | biome: marine basaltic hydrothermal vent biome; feature: marine hydrothermal vent; material: mineral | place: Pacific Ocean | collected 2011-06-14/2011-07-23 | depth 1691 m | reverse complement strand
GGGAATAAAACTTGGTTTATCTGGAATATTAAATTGCCCAAATACAGCATTCGAAAAACAAAAAAGGCAGATTAATAAAGACCCTATAAATTTTAGTTTTATCATTTAGCCTTTGGAGATTTCGTTTGATAATTCGTTTGTATCATCTTGTTGCCAAGGAAAGTAAGTTTTTAATTGGATACCTGCTTCATTAATGCCTTCAACTAAACCCTGTTTAAAATTTCCAGATTTAAAATGCTGTTGTATAGCATCACGAGTTGTATTCCAAAAAGTATCTGCTACTACAGCGTTAATCCCATTATCTCCATAAATGGCAAAAGTTTTATCGGCAACAGCCACATATATTAACACACCATTACGAAGTTTTGTGTTGTCCATTTTTAAACTATTAAATACTTCAACAGCACGTTTATAAGCATCTGCTTTTGAAGATTGTTCAATATGAACTCGAATTTCTCCTGAGGTGTTTTTTTCGGCATTTTGAATAGCCTCAATAATGTCTTGTTCTTCTTCTGTTGAAAGAAATGCTTCTACTTTAGACATAAGTGCTTTTAATTAAAATCAAACTCTACATCTACAGGCTTTTCTGCTCCAGCTTCTGCGTCAAAATATGGTTTACCTTCAAAATTAAATAATCCTGCTAATAAAGAATTTGGAAACTTTTTCACGTGATTATTATAAGGTTTTATGGCTTCATTATAACGTACTCTTGCTGTTTGAATCGTGTTCTCAGTACTTGTCAATTCATCCTGAAGCTTTAAAAAGTTTTGATTGGCTTTTAATTCTGGATAGCGTTCTATGGTAACTAATAATCGTGATAAAGCACTACTTAATCCACCTTGTGCTTGGTTAAATTGTTGGAGTTGCTCAGGTGTAATATTTGAAGGATCTATAGTGGTTTTGGTGGCTTCACTACGTGCTTTAATAACTGCTTCTAGAGTGCTTTTTTCAAAATCGGCAGCACCTTTTACAGTATTTACTAAATTACCAATAAGGTCGTTTCTACGTTGGTAAGAGGTTTGTACATTTCCCCAAGCTTCACCTACATTTTCATTTAATTCTACAGCAGTATTGTTAAATCCTTTTCCCCAAGAATAAAGACCAAATACAATTACTGCTACAATAATCCAAGGTATCCATTTTTTCATAATATGTTGTTTTTAATATTGTACTAGATAAGTAGAAAATAGTCCTAAAATGTTACAAATGGTTTTTTATTTTAACCAATTGATTTTTAATTCCTTCTAATTTACTTATAATTTCAAAATTATCTAATGTTTTCTTTTTTTCTTCTTTTAGGTGTGTTTTTGCACCTTCAAGAGTAAAACCTCTTTCTTTTACAAGGTGATAAATAAATTTAAGATTTTTTATATCTTCAGGTGTAAACTTTCGATTACCCTTGGCATTTTTTTTTGGTTTAATAGCGTCAAACTCTTTTTCCCAAAAACGAATAAGAGATGTATTCACACCAAAAGCTTTGGCGACTTCGCCAATAGCATAATAACGTTTTTCGGGTAAATTGATATGCATTAATCTAACGATTGATTTTCTAATGATGCTTTTGCCAATAATTCACTAAATTCTTTTGCAGAAAGATTTCCGTAATAGAAGTTTATAGGGTTTATTCTTACCTTGTCTTTAAATATTTCATAATGTAAATGTGGTGCTTCAGAACGTCCTGTACTACCAACAAAACCAATAAGGTCACCGCGTTTTACTTTTTGATTTTTCTTTACATTGTATTTGTATAAGTGCGCATACAAACTTACATAGCCGTAACCATGGTCAATTCGTATATGCCTACCATATCCTGTTGAACCAGCATCGGCACGTTTTACTACACCATCTCCAGTAGCATAAACAGGAGTACCTCTTGGCGCAGTAAAGTCCATACCATAGTGAAATTTCCGAACCTTAGTAAAAGGGTCTGTTCTATAGCCATAACCCGAAGCCATTCGGGTTAAATCTACGTTATTCACGGGTTGTATAGCTGGAATTGTAGCTAGAAACTTTTCTTTATCTTCTGCCAAAACAGCAATTTCATCTAGTGATTTTGATTGTACAACAATTTCCTTTTGAATAATATCAATGCGTTTATTAGCTTCAACTATGAGTTTTGAATTATCATAACCTTCAAATTGCTTGTAACGGTTAATACCTCCAAATCCTTGACGCCTTTGTTCTTCGGGAATTGGATTTGCCTCAAAATACAATCTGTAAATGGCATTATCACGTTCTGCAATATTTGTCAAAACTATTTCAGCTTCATCCATTTTTTTATTCAACAACTCATATTGTAGTTGCATATTTTGCAATTCTCTAACTAGTGCTTTTTCTTTTGGAGATTCAAAATATTGACTTGCAATAAAAACAAATATAAAACCAAACAATGCCGATGCTAGTAAAAACATGAATACATACTTAGCTGTTGTTCTTTTTTTTCGCTCTATTTTGCGATAAGAAAGTGTTTCAGAATCGTAATAATATTTTACTTTAGACATAAGTTAAAAAGTTCTATTTTTGCATGATTAACTAGAACGAATCACAAATATATAAATTGTTTCACACTTAAAGTAATTTAAAAGAAGCAAGGTTATCAATAACTGTATATGAAGTCTCAAGATATTCGCAGTAAATTTTTAGAGTTTTTTGAAAATAAAAAGCATGGTATTGTACCTTCTGCTTCAATGGTGGTAAAGGATGATCCCACTTTAATGTTTGTAAATTCTGGAATGGCGCCTTTTAAAGAATTCTTTCTTGGGAATGCAAAACCTAAACATAAAAGATTAGCCGATACTCAAAAATGTTTACGTGTTTCTGGTAAACATAACGATTTGGAAGAAGTTGGTTACGATACCTATCATCACACGCTTTTTGAGATGTTAGGCAATTGGAGTTTTGGTGATTATTTTAAAAAAGAAGCTATTGCTTGGGCTTGGGAATTACTTACAGAAGTTTTTGGCATAGATAAAGACATTTTATATGTAACCGTTTTTGAAGGCGATGTAACCGATAATCTTCCAATGGACGAGGATGCTTACAATTTTTGGAGAGCTATACTCCCTGAAGATAGAATCCTTATGGGAAACAAAAAGGACAACTTCTGGGAAATGGGAGAGCAAGGACCTTGCGGACCATGTAGTGAGATTCATGTAGATATTCGTTCAAAAGAAGAGAAAGCAAAAACTGCGGGGAAAGATTTGGTAAACAAAGACCATCCACATGTCGTTGAGATATGGAATCTGGTTTTTATGCAATACAATCGTAAAGCAGATGGTTCACTGGAGAATTTACCAGAAAAGCATATTGACACAGGAATGGGTTTTGAGAGGTTATGTATGGTGTTGCAAAATGTAAGATCAAATTATGACACCGATGTGTTTACACCCATCATTAGAGAAATTGAAATCATTACTGATACCGAATATGGTAAAGATGAAAAAGTAGATATTGCTATTCGTGTAATTTCAGATCATGTTCGAGCAGTTGCTTTTTCAATTGCTGATGGACAGTTGCCAAGTAATACAGGAGCAGGTTATGTAATACGACGCATATTAAGACGTGCAGTACGTTATGGCTTTACATTTTTAAATACTAAAGAACCCTTTATTTACAGACTTGTTGAAGGCTTAAGTAAAAAAATGGGAAATGCATTTCCTGAAATTAAAGCGCAAAAACAGCTTATAGAAAATGTTATAAAAGAAGAAGAAGCGTCTTTCCTTCGCACATTAGACCAAGGATTGTTGCTACTTGATAAAATTATAGAAGGGACAAAGCAAGGAGTAGTTTCTGGTAAAAAAGCCTTTGAATTATATGATACGTATGGTTTTCCTATAGATTTAACTGCTCTAATTTTAAATGAAAAAGGATTAAGTCTAGATGAAAAAGGATTTAATGAAGAATTAGAAAAGCAAAAGAAACGTTCTCGTGCAGCAAGCGAAATGACAACTGACGACTGGACGATTTTAATTGATGATCCAGAAGAAGAGTTTGTGGGCTATGACACGCTTGAAGTGAATGTTAAATTAACGAGATATCGAAAAGTAGTTTCTAAAAAAGATGGCGAAATGTATCAGTTAGTATTTAACATGACACCATTTTATGCTGAAGGCGGAGGGCAAGTTGGAGACAAAGGTTATTTAGAAGATGTACATGGCGATGTGGTTTATATATTGGACACAAAAAAAGAAAACAATGTAATTATTCATTTTGCTAAGAATTTACCAAAACATTTAAACGAAACATTTAAAGCGGTTGTAGATGATAAACAACGTTATAGAACAGCTTGTAATCATACCGCAACACATTTACTACATCAAGCTTTAAGAGAGGTTTTAGGAGATCATGTTGAGCAAAAAGGAAGTGCTGTACATTCTAAACATTTGCGTTTTGATTTTTCACATTTTGCTAAACTTACAAAAGAAGAATTACAAGACATAGAAAATTTTGTAAATGCTCGCATTGCAGGGAAATTACCTTTAGAAGAACATAGAAATGTACCCATGGAACAAGCCATTAAAGCTGGAGCAGTGGCTTTGTTTGGAGAAAAGTATGGCGATACTGTGCGTACAATTAAATTTGGACAGTCTATGGAACTTTGTGGAGGTACACATGTACAAAATACAGCTGACATTTGGCATTTTAAAATCATTTCTGAAAGTGCCATTGCAGCAGGAATACGCCGTATTGAAGCGATAACAAATGATGCAGTTAAAGAGTTTTATCTTGAAAACAACAAAGCTCTTTTTGAAATTAAATACTTGTTAAACAACACTAAGAATCCTGTTAAAGCTGTTAGCGAATTACAAGAAGAAAACTCTAAATTAAAGAAGCAAATAGAAGGATTATTAAAAGATAAGGCAAAAAATCTTAAAGAAGATTTAAAGAATGAGCTGGAAAATATAAATGGTGTTCAATTCTTGGCTAAAGAAGTAGATTTAGATGCTTCAGGAATTAAAGACTTGGCTTTTGAGTTTGGAAAAGATTACAACAATTTATTTCTATTATTTGCTACAAATCAAAATGGGAAAGCAATGTTATCGTGTTATATATCTAAACAATTAGTTGCTAGTAAAGATTTAGATGCAGGAAAAGTTGTTAGAGAATTAGGAAAGCTAATTCAAGGAGGTGGAGGAGGACAACCGTTCTTTGCAACTGCTGGAGGAAAATATCCTGAAGGGATTAAAGAAGCATTGTTAAAGGCAAAGGATTATATAAAGTAAGTTGTCATTCCTGCGAAGGCAGGAAACTATTTAATGAATTTACAAACCAAAATACCATTATCTAAGCAGTCTAATAATCTAATAGACTATAATTCTAAATTACTATTAATTGGCTCTTGTTTTGTTGAAAACATTGGTAAGAAGTTAGGCTATTTCAAATTTCAAAACATCTGTAATCCTTTTGGAATTTTATTTCATCCAAAAGCTATTGAAACATTTATTACAAATGCAATAAACGAAAAAGAGTATTCAGAAAAAGATATTTTTTTTCATGATGAACGTTGGCATTGTTTTGAGGCACATTCTAAATTAAGTAACCCTTCAAAAGATGTTTTATTGGAAGAGTTAAATAAACAAACTCGCTCGACAACGCATCAACTAAGTACTGCTACGCATGTTGTTATAACTTTAGGAACATCGTGGGTGTATCGGTTTATTGAAGAGGATAAAATTATAGCGAATTGCCACAAAGTACCTCAGAAACAGTTTTTAAAAGAGTTGCTATCTGTAAACGAGGTTGTAAACAGTTTACAAGCAATTCTTGTGTTGCTTAAACAAGTGAATCCTAAAGTATCAGTCATTTTTACAGTATCTCCAATTCGTCATATTAAAGATGGCTTTGTCGAGAATAATTTGAGTAAGTCACATCTTATCTCAGGTATTCATCAGGTAATTAATGAAAGAGAAAACACCTATTATTTTCCTTCCTACGAGATTATGATGGACGAACTTCGGGATTATCGTTTTTATGCTAAAGATATGATTCACCCAAGTGAAACAGCTATTAACTACATTTGGGAAAAATTTCAACAGGTTTGGTTAGCTTCAGAAGCTTCAACTACAATGGATGAGGTTGATAAAATTCAAAAGAGATTATTGCATAAACCTTTCAATCCAAACTCTAAATCTCACCAACAATTTCTTCAGGATTTAGAGGAAAAGAAATCCATGCTTCAATTACAATTTCCTTATATCCAATTTTAAAAGTAGTTAATGGTCTTTTAGTTAAGTCTTGGCTCTAATATCTTTCAGCGAAGTGGTCTAGGGTCTTTTTTAAAATATACGTAATTCATCGTATTGATTTCATTTTCTTATGGTTGTAGTTTGGTGCTTTACTAATTCTAAACAATTCAACAATGAAAAATTTTAAATCTACTATGTTATTGGTAATAAGTTTTTTATTATCCATGTCATTCAATGCGCAAAGCATTGATACTCCAGAGCATCAATACACATTTAATGGTAAGGTTAAATGGATGTTATTAACAGAAACAGGAACATTACTGGCCTCTACAGGTGAAGCTTTGGTAGGAATTAAACCAAATAGTAAAGACGTGTCATTTAAGTTTGATAGATTAAAAAAGGTAGAACAAGAAAATTTAGAATTTGTTCCAGGAACGCCTTTTTTAATAATTAAACCAAAAGGGATGATGACGCATACTTCGGTTGTTGATTTGATTAATGGTAAGATGGTATTTGATTCTAAAGCCGAAAATTGGAAAAATGGAGTAACTAGCCGTCACTTTATTAGTCCGGAAATGAAGTTTGTAGTGAACGGAATGCATAAGGAAGAAGGGCTAGGACAATACAAAGTAGGTGTTGGGTTATATGATATGTTAACAGGAGAATTGATGCGTATTTTTGAACGAAAAGGCTCAAATTTAATGAGTGGGATGCCAGATATAATGGGAGACGATATTGTTATTCCAGGTATTAAAAACATTACGTGTTATTCAATCAGTTCAGGAGCTGTTAAATGGACTGCCGATGTAAAAAATGCAACAAGAATTGTTACTAATGAAGATACTAAAGAAATTTATGCCTTTAGAACTAAAGGAAGTAATACCGTTGTATATAAAGTAAATGCCAATAATGGCAACGTAATGTGGCCAGAAGGAAACAAACTTAAAGGAGTAATATCTCGAATTAATTTCACAAATCATGGTTTAGCCATTGTTACTAATATTTTAAGTAGTGGAAAAAAAGGTTTGGCTGGAAAAATTGGCAATAAATTAAAAGGTTCTGGTCAGTCTAAAGTTTATCTTTTAGATTTAAATAATGGGGTAGATTTATGGGAGAAATCGCCTAAAACAAAAGGAATTATAAGTCATTTTTATATTGAAGATGATGGTATTTTGTTTGGTGTGTCTTCTGGAGGAATAAACAAAGTTGGTTTTGATGGCACGCCTTTATGGAAAAAACCTTTAAAAACAGGTTCTGGAATTCAAATCATGGCAAGAGTTGATAAGGGAGTGTTATATATCTCGCAGAGTGATACAGATATTATTGATATGAACACAGGAGAATCAGTGTTTGGAAAGGCAGTGAAGTATAAAAATTCAAAGGCTGTTACATCAGCTTACGATGAGAATAGAGATCGGTTTTTAGTATCTTGTAAAGACGGTATTTATGAAATTGATGGTACAAATGGTGAATATGGTTTACTGACAAAAGACACAGGTTTTGAAGGGAAAGAAAATCCTACAAGTATGAGTGTTAGAGAAACGGGTATTTTATTAAGCTCAGATCAAAACTTAACAATGCTTGACTTTAATGGAGATCAAAAATGGCATACCTATTATAAAGCACCAGGAATAAGTACATTTGGTAAAGTATTTATGGCAGCTTTGGCTGTGTCTTCAATGGCTATGGCGAGTGCATCTGCATATCAAGCAGGTGCCAATAAGGTGGCCTTAGGTTCGTATCATTCTGAAACTAGACGTATGGAAAATTATCAAGAAGGATTTTCTAATATAGCAGCTGCATCGTTTAAGGAACTTGGAAAGCGCTTTAAAGCAACAAAAGCAACAGAAAATTCAGCATTTATACTTACTAAACTAAGTGCAGGTGTTGGTTTGGTTAAAGTAGATAAGGATTCTGGCGGAAAAGTTAGCGAGATAATTTTAAAAGATAAAAAACCAATGTATGAGGTAGACGATATAGAAGGTATTTTATACTTTAAATCTAAAGGAAATACTATAAGTGCATACAATCTTAAAAGATAAAGAAGTTCTTAATTGAAACCTAATATTTTAGCTTGAAAAGCAAAAATTAATTTATAAAAGATTAAAATTTTTTTAGCAAAAACAATAGCGATACGCTTTGTCTTTTTTAATTGCTTCTTATCGAAAAAAAATATTTTAGAACATAAAAAATCATATCTTAGAATTGCTATTAATCAATTTTTTTAAAAAGGCGTCAGGTGTATTATTCTGTTTTTTCGGGAGGTTACTGATGCTTTTTTTGTTTCCAAAAGTTAAGTCATTAATACTTATTTGTTTAAGCATATTTTTCTTCTTTAATACGTTTACTGTTTTTGCAAATTTTCAATCTGATAATTTAGGTATAGAGCAAATTTTCAATTTAAAGGTAAAATCAATTTCCATTGTAAAAACTACAAGCTCAAATAATATAAAAGAGAATGATATTTTGATTCGTATAAAACGTGCTGAAGAAAACGTGCGTTATCAAAATTCAAATTTAGAAACTTTTCAAGTTATTGCAGTACTTCTAATAATTAGTCTGTCCTTTTTTATTATCATTAGATTTAAGAATATTAAAAAGCAACATCTAGTTAAAGAAAAAAAGTTTATAACCAAATTAATTAAATTAAAAATTAAAAACCGTTTGCAAGAGCAACAGTTGTTAATTTCTAAAAGTTTGCACCAAAGTCTTAATGAACGCTTTGCTTTTATAGTGTCTTCTTTTAAAAGTATTGGTACAACATTTGAAATTAAAGACACAGCCTTCAAAAATGAAATAAATAATATTAATGTGTTTGTAGAATATACACATTTAGAGTTCCAGTATTCAGTAAAGACAATTAATAAACTAGAAACTTTTTAAGTTCGATAAATTAAAATTAGTATCTTCAAACAGCAATTATACTAACAACCATTTTTATGAAAAACCTTTTGTTCTTGTTGTTTATTTTTTCAGCATCTTTTATTCAATCTCAAACCAAGGCAAGTATTAAATTAGATAGTTTATTGCAAATTTCTAAAACTCAAGAAGGCGTTTCTTTAATTAGTACTTTAAATGAAATCTCTTGGGAATTTAAAAACTCTAATATAGATAGTGCTCTTTTTTATGCTAGGAAATCCATCGATATTTCTAAGCAGATAGATAATAAAAAAGCAATAGCATCTTCGTATAATAGTTTGGCAAATTGTTTTGATGGTCTTGGTGTTTTGGATAGTGCACAGATATATCATCAAAAAAGCTTAGACATAAAACTTCAAATTGGGCATGTGGAAGGAGCTGCCGATTCGTATAACAATTTGGGAATTGTTTACGATTTAAAAGGGGATTTTCAGAAAGCTTTAGAAAATTATTTTAAATCCTTAAAAATTTATGAATCACAAGAGGTAGAATTTGGTAAAGTCCCAATGGTATTGGTGAATATAGGTATTGTCTATAAAAAGCAAAAGGAATATGACAAAGTTTTAAATTACTATAAAAGAGCTTTAAAAATATACGAGGATAACAATTACGATTTTGGTATTGTTGTTACAAAAGGAAATATTGGTTCTGTACTGTTAAATGTGAAGGAGTTTGAAAATTCTATTAAATACTCTAAAGAAGCAAAGGAATTGTATGCGCAATTGGGATATAATAGATATGTGCCTTATATGATAAACAATATAGCAATTGCTAAAGATAGTTTGAAAGACTATAAACAATCACAACTGCTGTATAAGGAAGCCATAGCTCTTTTTAGAAAGGATCGAAATTTATACGAATTAACCTATGCGCAAATAGGTTTAGCAAAAAGTTATGTTAAAGAGCACAAGTTTAAAGAGGCCTCAAACGAAGGCAAGAATGCTTTAAAAATTATTAAAGAAAAAGGGTTTAAAGAATTTGAAATAGATGCCTATAAGTTACTGGCTAGTGTTGAAGAGCAACTTGGGGATTATAAACAAGCCTATTATTATTTTGAAAAATATGCCATAGGCAAGGATAGTTTATTTGAAGAGAATAAAACCAAAACCATTTTTGAATTAGAGACCAAGTACGAAACCGAGAAAAAGGAAAAAGAAATCTTATTACAACGTGCAGATCTCGCCGAGAAAGAGCTAAGTCTTAGTAAAAAAAATATCCAAATTCTTGGTTTAGGTGTTTTGGCAGTAATTTTAATTCTTTTAGGATATTTATTTTACAATCAACAAAAAATAAAGAACAAACAACTACAAAAAGAAAATGAACTTAAAGATGCTTTAGTAAAAATTGAAACTCAAAACCATTTACAAGAGCAACGTTTGAGAATATCACGTGATTTACACGATAATATTGGCGCTCAACTTACATTCATAATATCTTCAATAGATAATTTAAAATATGGCTTTAAAATTACCAATGACAAGTTAAATAGTAAGCTAGTTGGGATTAGCCAATTTACAAAAGACACTATTTATGAGTTGCGCGATACCATTTGGGCAATGAATAAAAGTGAAATCACCTTTGAAGACCTTAAAGCACGTATTACTAATTTTATTGATAAAGCAAATACAACATCAATTAATACCGTATTTGAATTTACTTCTGAAGCTAATATTGACACAGAAAAAACGTTTACTTCAGTTGAAGGGATGAATATTTATAGAATCATTCAAGAAGCTGTAAATAATGCTTTAAAATACGCCGAAGCATCAAAAATAAGTATGGATATTACCAAAGCTGATGGAAACATAAAAATCCAAATTTCTGATAATGGAAAAGGGTTTGATGAAAATGAAATAGAGTATGGTAACGGTATTAATAATATGAAAAAGCGAGCTCAAGATATTGGAGCAGAAATTGTAATTAAGTCTTCTAAGAATAGAGGCACTTCAATAGTTTTAAACTTTAAAAATTAACAATGAACATTAAAATAGCTATAGTAGACGATAATTCATTTTTAATAAAAGCAGTAAAAGAGAAGCTGTCTTTTTTTGAAGATTTGCATGTTAAGTTTTCAGCTGTGCATGGGTCGGATTTGTTAGTTAAATTAGAAGACAATCACAATATTGATTTAATATTAATGGATATTGAAATGCCAATTTTAAATGGTATTGAAACTACCGAAATTGTAAAACAAAAGTATCCACATATTAAAATCATTATGCTCACAGTATTTGATAATGACGAAAATATTTTCAATGCTATAAAAGCAGGAGCCGATGGGTATTTGCTAAAAGAAATTAATGCCAAAGATTTACACGATGGTATTGTGGATACCTTAAATGGAGGCGCCGCAATGAATCCTTCAATTGCTTTAAAAACACTTCGGTTATTGCGAAATCCGATTGAGATTGATAATAGGCTAGAACAGGAGAATATTAAGCTTACAAAAAGAGAAATAGAAGTTTTAGAACAGTTAAGTAAAGGCTTAAGTTATAATTTAATTGCAAAGAATCTTATACTATCAACAGGGACTATTCGTAAGCATATTGAAAACATTTATAAAAAGCTACAAGTACATAATAAATTGGAAGCAGTGCAAAAAGCAAAGCGTAATAAGTTGATTTAATCGATTAAATATGCACAAGTTTTCCGTTAATCTAGTTTAATAATACTCTAGTCGAAAAATGAGGTAAGCATACACTTATAAAGTTACATTTACGTTGCTATTAATCAAATATTGAAACGCTGGTGACCTTTGTTTACAAAGAGATCTGGCGTTTCTTTTTTATTTATGATCAGTATTGAGAAATCAATGCATTTGAAAACAACTGTACTTCTTCTAAGGTTCCGGTACTTATTCTGCACCAATTATAAAAAGGAGGGAATGCACGTCCAATTTTTACACCTTTTACGAGCATTTGCTCACCTAACTTGTTAATGTCTTTTCCAGATTTAAAGAACACAAAATTGGTGCTAGATTTAATATAGTCTAATTCTAAGTGGTCAAGCGTTTTGTAAATAATTTGTTTTGCTTCTTTGTTTTTTTGAATAGAAAAATTATAAAACTCTTTATCTACTAGAGCCTCTTTAGCACCTTCAATAGCGTAAACATTACTCATGGCAACTACATTCGCTCTTATTATTTTGGCCAATTCTGGCTTAGCAATAAGATAACCTATGCGCATTCCTGCCATTCCGTATACTTTAGAAAATGTTTTTGAAACAATAATATTTTCACCTTTTTTAACTAAGTCAATCATAGATGGATATTCAGGGGCTTCAATATAATCATAGTAAGCCTCATCACTAAAAACTAAAGTTTTTTTACTTACTGAAGAACAAAAATTGATAAGTGTGTCTTTAGGTAAAAGTGTAGATGTTGGATTGTTAGGATTGCATAAAAAAACCATTTTTGTTTTTGATGAAATGCGTTTTTCTATCTCTTGTAAATCATAACCTAAATTTTTATCAACAGGAACCCAATTAATGTTGGCTCCCCACATTTCGGCATATTGCATCATTGCCAAAAACGTAGGTTTTGCAGCAATAATTTCGCCACCATCTGCAGTAAAGGTAATTCCTGCAATTTTTAAACCTTCAGTTGAGCCTCCAGTTATAATAATACTTTCGGGAGCAACACCATGCTTATCGGCCAACATTAATGCGAGTTCATCTGCATAAGCATAAGGATATCTACACCCATCATTAAAGGCTTTTGTAACTGCATTTCGAACTCTTTCAGAAGGGCCATAAGGATTTTCATTAGAGCTTAATCTAATGGGGTTTGTGAGTATTCGAGGATTAAACTTTCTTATCTCTTCGGCAGATAATGGCTGTATTCCTGTTAAGCCATTTAATAATGTGAAGCCACCAGCTAAACTAGCTGTTCTTAGCCATTCTCTTCTATTGAGTTTCATAAAATGTTGGTTTTTACTAAATTAAGATTTTAAACTTAGTTATCAAAATTCATTTTTTGCAGAGAGAGTATTGATTCATACTTTTTTCTAATTTCATAATTCATTTTTCTGTATATTCAACCGTTAATATGAGAACAGAAACACGAAAAGACGAGATTATTAAAACTTCAGCAATTCTTTTTAAAGAAAAAGGATTTAGCGCAGTAACCATGCGAGATATTGCTAAAGCAATGGGTATGAAAGCCGCTAGTTTATATAATCATATAAGTTCTAAGCAAGAAATACTTTCAAATATTATTATCTCTTTGGCTGAAGAGTTTACCATAGGGATGGAACATATAATGAGTTCTAAAAGCACAAATATAAATAAGCTAAATAGTATTGTAGAACTCCATGTAAATATTACATCTAACAATGCTTATGGCATGGCATCGCTTAATAATGACTGGATGCATCTAGTTGATAATCTAGATTATTATTTGAAATTACGATTAGATTACGAAGATAATTTTAGACAAATTATTGAACAAGGCATAACAAGTAAGGAGCTTAAAAATACAAATGCCGAAGTGATGTTGTTTTCGGTGTTGTCAACCCTTCGTTCGCTATATATATGGATTCCTAATAAGGAAGATCTAAACCCAACAAAATTAGCGGCAGACCTTAGCTTTGTTTTATTAACAGGGATTATTAAATAGTTTGCCTATTTTTTGTAAATTTGTAAACAAAACTAACAAGCGTTAGTTGAATTATTTTAGAATTTAAATAGTTTCATGGCAGAGTTTCATAAAATAAAAGTTGCTGATATTTATAAAGAAACAAAAGACACTTCAGTGGTGACTTTTGATATCCCAAAGCATTTACAAGAGCGATTTAAATTTATTCAAGGACAGCATTTAACCTTAAAACAAGATATTAATGGAGAAGACGTACGTCGTTCGTATTCTTTGTGTTCAAGTCCCTTAGAGAACCAATGGAAAGTTGCAGTGAAACAAATTCCAGGTGGTGTGTTTTCAACATATATCAATGCAGAGCTTAAAAGAGGAGACGATATTGAGATTATGGAACCTACAGGGAATTTTCATGTAGATATAGATGCTAAAACACCCAAAAATTATATTGCATTTGTAGCTGGAAGTGGTATTACGCCAGTATTGTCTATAATTAAAACACATTTAGAGTTAGAACCTCAAAGTACTTTCAAGTTATTTTACTTGAACCAGACGGTAAAATCGATTATCTTTAAAGAAGAAATAGAGCAACTAAAAAATAAATTTTTTCAACGGTTTCAAGTCTTTTATTTCTTAACAAAAGAGCAACGAGACATTCCATTTTTAAATGGACGTTTCGATAAAGAAAAATTAGCTGTTCTTACAAAAACGTTTATAGATATTCAGGACACTAATCATTGTTTTATTTGTGGCCCTCAAGAAATGATTTTTCTAATTCGTGACGAATTGAAAGCAGCAGGTTTAAGGGAAGAAAACATACATTATGAATTGTTTTTTTCTGGAAATCCAGAAGATAATAAACAAATTACCGAAGCTTTAGAACAAAAAGCAGAAGGCACAGAAGTAACCATTATTGATGGAGGAACAGAATTTCATTTCATTATGGATGATGATTCTAATACCATTTTAGATGGAGCACTAGCAGCAGGAGCCGATTTGCCTTTCGCTTGTAAAGGAGGTGTTTGTAGTACATGTAAATGCAAAATAATTGAAGGTTCGGTAGAAATGAAAGTTAATTATGCACTTGAAGAATACGAGGTAAAAAACAATTTTGTGTTAAGTTGTCAAGCAGTGCCAACCAGTAAAAAAGTAACGGTTGATTTTGATGTATAAACAAGTATCCAAGGCAGTTTACTGCCTTGAGAATTATTAAAACCATGAGTGAAGAACAAGTAAAAGATTCTCGGACTGAGCATAGTCGAAGTCTCGAAGCACAATTTGAAGCCCGTATTGCACGTGATGAGAAAATTGAACCTAAAGATTGGATGCCCGAAAAGTATCGTAAAACACATATTAGGCAAATGTCGCAACATGCACATTCCGAAATTGTAGGGGCATTACCTGAAGGGAATTGGATTACAAGAGCCCCTTCGTTACGTCGTAAGGTGGCATTGTTGGCTAAAATACAAGACGAAATAGGTCACGGGTTATATCTGTATAGTGCAACCGAAACACTTGGTATTACTAGAAATGAATTATTTGAACAATTGCATACTGGAAAAGCGAAATACTCGAGTATTTTTAATTACCCAGCAGTTACTTGGGCAGATATGGGAGCTATAGGATGGTTGGTTGATGGTGCAGC
>UOEB01000161.1_pt1 | contig 15860 bp, 15 predicted proteins | sample 1989961 | NCBI WGS metagenome assembly UOEB01 (sample SAMEA4712198, study PRJEB27164) | hydrothermal vent metagenome | biome: marine basaltic hydrothermal vent biome; feature: marine hydrothermal vent; material: mineral | place: Pacific Ocean | collected 2011-06-14/2011-07-23 | depth 1691 m | reverse complement strand
TTGTGTTAATGATTATTGGTTTTTTTACTATAATACTTCTTGAAAAGATTGGGACAAAAACAAACAACTAGTTGCCAATGCAAAGCACAAGAACATTATCAGACCGGTTTTTTCTAGTTATTAAAGGACTAGGCATGGGAGCTGCTAATAAAGTCCCTGGTGTTTCTGGTGGTGTTGTTGCCTTTGTTGCTGGATTTTATGAGGAGTTTATTTATTCATTACAAAAAATAAATAGTAAAGCCTTTAAGCTATTTATAAATGGACGCTTTAAAAGTTTTTATCGTTATGTAAATGGACGCTTTTTAGGTTTACTTTTTTCTGGAATGATTATCAGCTATTTTAGTATCTCAAAAATTCTAGATTATCTTATAGTCAATTATGAGCTTTATGTATGGAGTGTGTTTTTTGGAATGATAGTTGGCTCCATTTATTATATAAATAAAGATTTTAAAGACTGGAATACAAAAACAATTATAGGGTTATGTATAGGTATAGTTATTGGTTGTGGCATTAGTTTTTTAGATCCTGCAAAAGAAAATGATAACCTTTGGTTTGTCTTTTTCTGCGGAATTATTAGTGTTTCTGGTATGACATTGCCAGGGCTTTCAGGCTCATTCATACTCATTTTATTAGGCAATTATGTACTGCTGTTGGTAGATTCTGTAAATGCATTATATGATACTATTTTAAATATTGTTAAAGGCGATTTTAGTTTCACCAGCGATCCAGCTAGAATAAGAATGCTTAAAGTCTTAGGAGTGTTTACTTTAGGCTCACTTACAGGCTTGATAACCCTTTCGCATATTTTAAGTTATGTGCTAAAACACTATAAAAGTGTTACGCTATCAATATTAATGGGCTTTATAATTGGTTCTCTTGGTGTAGTATGGCCCTGGAAAGAAACCTTATATAAAATTACCGATGAGGGTTCTTTTTTGTTAGATTCAGCTGGAAAAAAGGTTGTAGAAAACTACAGTCGGTTTTTACCTGAACTTAATTCAGAAACGTATATTGCTGTTGTATATATTATTGTTGGTATTTTAATTATACTTGCTTTAGAATGGTATGGACAAAAAACAAGAAAAATAAATGTCTAAATTCGGGCTCATAGGAAAGCATATAGATTACTCTTTTTCAAAATCATATTTTACAAAAAAGTTTGAAAATGAAGGACTACCACATTCGTATCAAAATTTTGATATAAACACTATTGAAGAGTTTCCAAAAATCATCAAATCAATCTCAAATTTAAAGGGTTTAAATGTTACCATACCTTATAAAGAAGTCATCATGCCTTTTTTAGATAAACTAGATGAAACAGCCAACATTATTGGTGCCGTAAATACTATTAAACTTACTAAAAAAGGGAAACTCATAGGGTATAATACCGATTATTATGGCTTTAAGAAATCTATCATTCCCTACTTAAAACCAAACCATAAAAAAGCACTTATTTTGGGTACAGGCGGCGCTTCAAAAGCTATAGCCTATGCACTAAAACAATTAGGTATTACACATAGTTACGTCTCTAGAGTATCTTCTAATGCAGCTAATTATACTTACGATACACTTTCAGAAGCCATTATTAAAGAGCATCAAATCATCATTAATTGCACACCATTGGGCACACACCCAAATGTAAATGATTACCCTAAAATTCCTTATGATGCCATTTCAAAAACGCATATATTATTCGACTTAATTTACAATCCACAAGAAACCAAATTTTTATCTATTGGTAAGCAAAAAGGAGCTACAATTTGCAATGGTCTCAATATGTTAGAACTACAAGCAGAGAAAGCTTGGGAAATTTGGAGTCACGCTTAAAAGGCTTTAAAATAGAGCTCAAGTTTTTGTATTTCTCTTTGTTAGTAGTATCTTTAACCATTGAAGAAATTGACGAACCTAAACATTGAAAGACATGTCTGAGAAAGATAACCTGCAAGAAGCAGATGGAATTAAAGAAGAAATTACGCCTCAAAACAAAGAAATAACCGTAGAGATTGAAACCGAATCTACTCTAGAGGAATCCACTGAAAGCAAACCCGAAACTGAAGAGACAGAAGTAGTTGAAAATACTGAAGCTGTACTCGATGAAATTGCACCTCAAAGCGAAGAAGTAACCGAAGAAACTGAAGCTACTCCAGAAGAACCCACTGAAAGCAAACCCGAAGCTGAAGATACAGAAGTAGTTGAAAATACTGAAGCTGTGCTCGATGAAATTGTACCTCAAAACGAAGAAATAACCAAAGAAACAGAAGTTACTTCAGAGGAATCCACTGAAAGCAAACCCAAAGTTGAAGAAACAGAAGTAGTTGAAAACACTGAAGATGCTCTCGATGAAATTGATGCTTCAAACGCTGAAGATGCTGAAGATGAACATAATAGTAAACGCCATGAGATAAAGGAGAAAGATTATCATGCTATGCCACTTGCAGAGTTGGTTGATGAATTAGAAGGTTTATTGAAAAATGAAAAAATTCAGACTATTAAATCTCATTTTGAAACTATTAAAACTGAATTTAACGCAAAATTTAGTACTCTAATTGAAGAAAAGAAAGAAGAGTTTCTAGCTACTGGAGGAAATGCCATAGATTTTCACTTTAAAAGCACAGAAAAAACACGTTTCAATGATGTTTGTAGAGAATATCGTGATAAGAGACAGGCATATTATAAAAATTTAGAACAAAATTTAAAGACCAATTTAAAACAACGTTTAGAGATTATTGAAGAAATTAAAGGATTAATAAATGTTGAAGAAAACATAAACACCACTTATAAGCATTTTAAAGAACTGCAAGAAAGCTGGAAAAATGCAGGTCCAATTCCTAGAGACAAATACAACAACGTTTGGAATAATTACCATCATCATGTTGAAATTTTTTATGACTTTCTGCATTTAAATCGCGATTTAAGAGATCTTGATTTTAAACATAACTTAGAGCAAAAATTAAAAATTATTGCACGTGCTGAAGAATTGGCGAAAGATACCGATAGCAATAGAGCATTTAGAGAACTTCAGGTGCTTCACAAAATTTGGAAAGAAGAGTTAGGACCAGTTGATAGAGAACGACGTGAAGAAATTTGGGAGCGTTTTAGTGCAGCAACAAAATCTATTCACGAAAAGCGACAAGCCCATTTTGAAGAACTAGATAAAGCTTACGAAAAAAATCTAGAAGTAAAACATGATATTATTTCTCAAATAGATGCCTTAACACAAGACGACTCTAATGTACATAGTGCTTGGCAGAAAAAAATTAAGATTCTTGAAGATTTACGAAATCAATTTTTTAATGCTGGAAAAGTTCCTATTAAAGTAAACGAAGCTACTTGGGCAAAATTTAAGGACTCTGTTAGAGCCTTTAACAGAAAGAAAAATACATTTTATAAAAATTTAAAAAAGAATCAGTACGAAAATTTACAGAAAAAAATAGAGCTCATCAAACTCGCTGAAGCCAATAAGGATAATGACGATTTTGAAACCACAACCCCTTTGATGAAAAAAATTCAAAGCGATTGGAAAAAAATTGGTCATGTACCAAGACGAGATAGCGATAAAATTTGGAAGCAATTTAAAGCTGCTTGCAATCATTATTTTGATAAGTTTCATGAAAGCAAAAATGCTGCAAACAAAGATGAAGTTGAAGCTTTAGAAAAAAAGTCTAAATTCTTAGAAGCACTTAAAGATTTAAAATTTACCGATGACCTAAAGGCTAACATCGCTTTGATTCAAGAAAAAATTGATGCGTGGAAAACCATAGGTAGAGTACCTTTTAATAAACGTTTTATTGATGGGAAATTCAATAAAGCTATTGATGCATTATACGGAAAGTTAGACATGACCAAGGCAGAATCTGATTTGTTAAAGTATGATAACAAATTAGCAACAATGGCTAATACAGAAGATAAAAGACATTTAGACAATGAACACAATTTTATTAGAAAGAAAATAGACGACGTAAAAGCTGAGATAAATCAGTTGGAAAATAATCTTCAATTTTTCTCTAATGCAGCCGATGATAATCCTCTAGTAAAAGATGTTCACAAAAATATCGAAAAACGCAAAATTGACTTAACTACTTGGGAAGCTAAGCTTAGAAAAATAAAAAAATTCTACTAAAAGAAAACATCCTACTTGCAAAGGCAAGTAGGATGTAACTACTAACTAAACTAAATAAAATTGTTTTTTGTTATCTTTTCAATAAAATTGAATAAGATGCGCTATTAATCCATGCAATTTTATTACTCTATATATTATAGATATCTTATATACGTCAGAAATTCCTTTTTGGATGTTTGTTTATAAAAATTTATAAGCTTTTTGCTTCTTCCCAGAATACATCCATTTCGGCAAGTGTCATATCGCTTAATGATTTGTTTAATGCTTTGGCTTTACTCTCAAGGTATTGAAAGCGTTTTGTGAATTTTTTATTGGTTTTTTCTAATGCATTTTCAGGATTAATCTTTAAAAAGCGTGCATAATTAATCATAGAAAATAATACATCACCAAATTCATTTTCCATAGCGTCTTGGTTACTATTAGCCACCTCAGCTTTAAACTCCTTGAGCTCCTCTTCTACTTTTTCCCAAACTTGATGCGATTCTTCCCAATCAAAACCAACACCTGCAACTTTTTCTTGAATTCTGCTAGCTTTAACCAAAGCTGGTAAGCTTTTTGGAACGCCTTCAAGAACACTTTTTTTGCCTTCCTTAAGTTTCAATTTTTCCCAATTTTGTTTAACTTCTGCTTCATCCTTAACCTTAACATCACTATAAATATGTGGATGCCTGTGGATAAGCTTTTCACAAATAGTATTAGCAACATCAGCAATATCAAAAGCGTTGGTTTCGCTACCAATTTTAGCATAGAATACAATGTGTAATAGTAAATCTCCTAACTCTCCTTTAATCTCTTTTAAATCGTTATCTAAAATAGCATCACCCAACTCGTAAGTTTCTTCAATGGTAAGATGACGTAAAGATTGCATGGTTTGCTTTTTATCCCATGGACATTGTGCACGCAATTGGTCCATAACAGTTAACAATCTATCAAAGGCTTTAAGTTGGTTTTCTCTGGAGTTCATTTATTCTAATTATTTACAGCAAAAATAAACTTTTAATGTGAAGAATGTTGAGAAATAAATTGGAGTTAAACATAACCACCTTATATATGGTTAGCAACCGTTTTTATTATAAACCGATACTAACCATACATTTTCCAGTGGTAGTATTAACTAATCATCATCGTCGTGATCTTTTTCACGATTATCATAATTTTTATTATCAATCTGGTTATTATTACTTTCAGTTCTAATTTCAGAGTGCCGAATTTGTCCGCCTAAATTACCAACTTGAGCAAAAAGCCCAAAGGTTCCTAATGAAACAATTAATGTTATTAATGTTATTGTTTTTGCAAATGACAATTTTTTGGCAATCGCAAAGAAACTAATCATTGAAAAAACTCCTAATAAACCCATAAGCCAAATTGCTTTTTCGGCTAATTCTTCATGATTTTCAATTAATTGCTCCGAAACACTAGCAATATTCTCAACTGTTTCCTCAGCTTCTTCTCCTGTTAAAAAAACGGGAATTGTTAATATTGCCATTAATATAAAAGTTGCCAGTGCTACTTTTTGTATATCTAAATTTTTATAAAATTGACCATATGCCAAAATCAATATTCCAATAATAACTCCAATTATTGGAAAATGTGTTAATACTAAATGAAGATGTGTTGCATCCATAATTTTTTTAAATTTTTATTGTTAATACTATATTTTATATTCTGAATTGATTAGACTAAAAAAGGGGGACCTCTTTCACCATTCAGTTTAACAATAAATAACTTATTGAAATTATCAATGCTCCTTATTACTCTTTTTCTAACTATCGTTTTTACATTTCCTAATGGATAGAAATCTTTGATAGCAATTGTAGGATAAGGATAAGTGTGTTTAGTTTTGTTAGCAATGTGATATTGAGCAACTATTAAATTGTCTAAACTTTCATCATTGCTTTCATGAAAAGCATTTTTAAGAATGCTGTATAATGAGTTGGAAGTATTGTGAAGTTTAATATGCTCTTTTTTCGTCATCTCATCAGAATGAGGATGCGGAATAAAAGTGTGAAGTAAAATAACAACCAATACAGTATTAAACAATATTCTTCTCAATATTTTTATTAATACTGTATTCATTTATTTTTTCTCTTTGAATTTTTATTAATACTAACTAAAAATTCAGTTTTATTTGTAAATAAACAGGTTACAAGATTGGTTTTGTTATTCTATAAACGAAATTAAAACATTATAATTATATCGTCAAAGGGTGTACATAAAACTTTTAAAAAGATAGTAAACTAATTCACTTTAAACCCTAAAGCAATATAAGGTTGTGCAATGTTGGCAACTGGACCACCTGCTCCAAAAAATACGGAGCCTTGAAAAACTACATTTCCTTGTGTCACTGGATAAGGTACATTTGAAAAATTTGACGGTCTTAAAACACGACCTAATGTTTCATTTAAATTTGTGTATCCTGGTAAAATGGTTCTTTTAACGGTAATAAAATCACCGCTAGAGACCAATACTGGAGTTATAGTCTGATAATCTAAAGCTGTTTGTGAAAAAATATGCACTCCTGAATAATTAGTTGCTAAATTATTAGTGTTATTAATAATCTCAATGGTATATCCTCCAGTATATGTACTTGGGTTTTGATAACCTACACTACATATTTCACCATCGGCATTGATTTGGATTTCATATTCGTGTGTTTCTAGATCCATCCATTCTGGTAAATCGTCATAACCATTAGCTACGGAAAAAGCTGTAGTAATTAAGTCGGTTACATAATTTTCGTCACATACATTGTTGGTAGGGTCGTTATCATTATCACAACTGATCGTTATTGTTAAAATCATCATAACTAATAATAGATTTAGGCTTCTTTTTTTCATTTTATTATTGTTTAATTGTTAATGTACTTTTTGTATTGTATTATAACTTAGAAATATTTGCTTTAGTATTTTGAAATTCCTCAATTATTTCTCTAACTATTTCTGCTACTGGTTTAATATCATGTATTAATCCTGATACTTGTCCAATTTCTAGTTCGCCATCTTCAAGGTCACCCTCAAACATACCACGTTTGGCTCTGGCTCTACCTAACAATTCCTTAAGCTGTTCTTTCGTAGCACCATTGCTGTATAACTCTTGAAGCTTGCTATAAAAATTATTCTTTATTAAACGTACCGGAGCTAATTCTTTTAAAGTTAATTGAGTATCACCTTCTTTTGTATCGACCACCTTTTGCTTAAAAACTTGATGTGCTGACGATTCTTCACTAGCCACAAACCGACTTCCTATTTGTACACCATCGGCTCCCAGAACCATTGTTGCCAACATCGCTTTTCCAGTTGCAATACCTCCAGCAGCAATTAATGGAATTTCAATTTGCTCTTTAACCATTGGTATTAATGTAAGTGTAGTCGTTTCATCATGTCCATTATGTCCTCCAGCTTCAAAGCCTTCAGCAACGACAGCATCTACTCCTGCTCCTTGTGCTTTTAATGCAAACTTTACACTACTTACCACGTGAACAACAGTAATACCTTTGTCTTTTAACCAAGTGGTCCATGTTTTAGGATTTCCTGCTGACGTAAATACAATTTTGACACCTTCATCAACAATAATATTCATAATCTCCTCAATATTGGGGTACAACATAGGCACGTTTACTCCAAAAGGTTTAGATGTTGCCTTTTTACATTTCTGAATATGTTCTCGCAAAACATCAGGATACATAGAGCCTGCGCCAATTAACCCAAGGATTCCTGCATTGCTTGATGCCGAGGCGAGTTTCCAGCCGCTATTCCAAATCATTCCTGCTTGAATTATTGGATATTGTATATTGAAAAGTTTAGTAATTCTATTCATTTACTCTTTTATGAGTTTAAATGTATTTACATTTTGATTGTCTCCTTGCAATTTAGCTATATAAACACCTTTTGGCAAGTACTCTAAATTAATACTTTTATTGTTTTGATTAATTAAAGATTTGACAACTTGTTTTCCTAAAACATCGTAAATAATAAGTGTTATAGTTTCAATATTTTCCGGAAAATCTATACGTAATATATCATCTACAGGATTTGGATATATCTTAAATATAGATCGTTGCAACTTATCGAGCTCTAAAGTTAATGCTAATTGCAAATCTGGAATCCCATAACCAAGAAAAAAATCGGGTGTTGTAAATTGAGAAGACGATTCCCTAACAAATTGCATAATTTCAGCATTTGTTTTATTAGGTAAGGCTTGCCATAAACATACAACTCCACCAGCCATAATTGGAGAACTGAAAGATGTTCCATTATTTTGAACAATATTATCAAAAGGATCAATTACAAAACTGCCAGAACCTCTTGCAGCAACATCTGGTTTTTGTGTTGGTTGATTAGTACTTCCTTGAGAACTAAACGATGCATAAACACCATTCTCATCTACTGCTCCAATGGTAAGTACTCCAGCTGCATCTGCAGGAGCATTTAGTCCAGTAGCTCCAGAATTACCCGCTGAATTGACTAACAACATGCCTTTTTCAAAAGCAATATTGGCACCTTTGGTAATGAAAGCTGTATTTCCATCCATATCTGAAGCTGTATAGTTGTAGTTGGGATTATCAAAATCAAAATAACCTAGCGATGTATTAATAAGATCGACACCCAAACTATCAGCACGTTCGGCAGCTTCCACCCAATAACTTTCTTCTACAGGATTCTCGCTTGAGACATCTTCGGTTCTAAACAAATAATACGATGCGTCTGGAGCTGTCCCAACATATTGATTTAATATAAAACCTGCCATGGTACTTAATACTTTAGTGCCATGAGTACTTGTTGTACTAGCATAAACGTCACTTGTTCTATCTACAAAATCGTAACCATTTAATAAATTTCCTGTATCTCGCAAACGTTGAAACCCAGCCATTGTATTCACATTTGGGAAGCCTGCATCTATTACTGCAACTGTCATTCCTGTACCTGTAAAATTGGAGACATGTAATTTATCGGCATTAATCATTTCTACTTGATTCAGAGTATTTCCATACACAAAAACGGTCTGCGACTCTTCAATTTCAAACTTATTAGCTGGTCTTGATATTCTTGCAGTATTAAGGCTTTTATAAGCAAAATCGATACTACTCACAAAGCTTAAGGGTATCAAATTATTAATATCGGTTTGTGACCCTCGTACATGAACTGCATTAAACCATTTGGACTTGGCCATAACGGTTATTCCTGTAGCACTTTTAAGCTGTGTAATATAGGCTTCATTTACAGGAACATCTCTGGAATCTATAACTACACCATGATTCGTTTTTCTGTCTATGGCCTTTTGTGTTAGTATGGTAATAGGATTTGCAATAGCATTGGCAACATTTGCTTTATCGGTTAAATACACCCAAGCATCTTGTTGTGCAAACGCAAAAAACTGAAAAAAAAGTAGGCCTATAAAAAGATATTTTTTATTCATAATTTGAGGTTCAGGAACTGCAAGTTAAGAAATTACTCCTGAACCTACTAATTCGTCTTCTAAATACCATGCTACAAACTGACCTTCGGTGATTGCTGATTGTGGTACATCGAAAGCAACATACAAACCACTTTCTACTTTATGAAGGGTTGCTTTTTGCAAGGGTTGTCTATATCGTATTCGTGACATAACCTGCATAGTTTCGTCTGTTTGAAGTCTTAGGTCTTCTCGAATCCAATGTAATTCATCATTAGTTACAAACAATGCTTTTTTATATAATCCTGGATGCGATTTCCCTTGTCCTGTATAAATAACATTATCATCCACATTGGTATCAATTACAAATAATGGTTCTGCTGTACCTCCTACTGCCAATCCTTTGCGTTGGCCCTTTGTAAAATAGTGAGCACCTTGATGTTTCCCAACAACATGACCATCAGCTACAGAATATTCAATCTTTCTAGAGAGATACTTTAATTTATCTTCTTCAGTAGGAAATGCTGGCGCTTCTTGATTATATATGTCTTGTTCCTGTGGGATCTCTACAATAACACCTTCTTTTGGTTTTAGTTGCTGTTGCAAAAATTCTGGAAGTCTCACCTTACCAATAAAACAAAGCCCTTGTGAATCTTTTTTATCTGCAGTGACTAAGTCTAATTTAGTAGCTAATTTTCTAACTTCTGGTTTAGTCATTTCTCCTATGGGAAATAATGTTTTTGCCAGTTGCTCTTGTGATAATTGACAGAGAAAATAGGATTGGTCTTTATTGTTGTCTTTTCCAGCTAGTAGCTGAAAAATATCGTTTCCATCTTTTGAAATGATTCCCTTTCTGCAATAGTGTCCTGTAGCTACAAAATCGGCTCCTAGTTCCAAAGCAATTTTCATAAAGACATCAAATTTTATTTCACGATTACAAAGTACATCTGGGTTTGGTGTACGCCCGCGTTCGTACTCTTTAAACATATAATCCACAATACGTTCTTTGTATTGTTCGCTCAAATCAACCGTTTGAAAAGGAATACCTAATTTTTCGGCAACAAGCATGGCATCGTTACTATCGTCAAGCCAAGGGCATTCGTTTGAAATAGTGACCGAATCATCATGCCAATTTTTCATAAACAGACCTATAACCTCGTAGCCTTGTTCTTTTAAAACATAAGCTGCAACGCTTGAATCTACTCCTCCTGAAAGTCCTACTACTACTCTTTGCATACTGCAAATTTACAAATAAAAAAAGGTAACCTAAGTAGGCTACCATTTGAAATGTTTATGTCCTAAATAAATTTTTATTATTGTTTCTTACTACCTTTTACAATTGCTGAAAAATCTTTTTCTCTAGTAAGTTCTCCATTTTCATAATACTTCCAAACACCTACTTTTTTTCCTCTTTTGTAATGTCCTTCAGCCAAAAGTTGGGCTTTACTATCGTAGTATTTTGCAACACCGTGCAATTCATCATTATCATAAATAAAGGCTTTTAAAACAACGCCTTTTACAGAATACCAATCGGATTCGCCTTGAAGTTTTCCATCTACATAATTGGCACGTTCTGCAACCACACCATCTTTATAGAACACCAACTTTTCTCCTTGGAGTAAACCGTTATTATCATAGGTTTCGGTTGACATTACTGCATTGCTGTTTTTATGATAGTAGGTCCATGTTCCAATATATTTTTTACCATCCATTTTGCCTTCACTAATTACCTTTCCTCTAGACGATAAAAATGTCACATAGGCACTATTATCATTAGCATTAAATTGCTTGGTCGCTGTAAGTACGCTTTTTTTCTTAATGAGCTTATAAAATTTAAAAAGTCCAACTTCTTTGCCATGATTAAACTCGCCCTCATAGCGCGGTTGAGTTGTTCCTTCAAAATTCTTTTTCCAAATACCATGACGTTTCCCATTGGTATCAAACTGATTGATGTCTTGGGCAAACCCAACATGGGAAACCAGTATAACCAAAAATGTTACAATAATCTGTTTCATTAATAAAAGAAAAATCAATATTATTTTAAAATCTCAACTTCTACTTCGAAAAGCTTAGCGTGATAGTTTGTTAACCAAATAACGAAATTATTAATAAAATGTTATAGAACAAAAAAGCTGCCTTTACTGGCAGCTTTTTATATCGTAATTTTATTTTTTACGCTTTTGCTGCTGTTTCTTTTGCTCTTCAGCTTTCTCCATCATTTCTGCCATTTTACGCTGAAACTTACCTTGTTTTTTGGGTTTTTGTTTATTCACTTGTATTTGCGCATGAATCTTATCTTCATCAAGAATATAGTTTTTAATCACTAACATAATACCTATAGTAATTAAGTTAGAAATAAAGTAATACAAACTCAATCCACTAGCATAATTATTAAAGAAGAATAACATCATTATTGGTGAGAAGTAAATCATATACTTCATCATTTTACCCATGTCTGGCATACCTTCTTGTGTAGGTTGTGATGCCGCTTGCTGTCCTGTTGTCATTTTCATATAAAAGAAAATTGCAATAGACGCTAAAATTGGAAACAAACTTACATGATCGCCATAGATTGGAATTCTAAACGGAAGTTCGGCAATTGTATCATACGATGATAAATCTTCGGCCCAAAGAAAACTTTTTTGACGTAACTCAAAAGCTGTCGGGAAAAACATAAATAAGGCGTAAAATACGGGAAGCTGTACCAATGCGGGCAAACAACCACTCATGGGGCTTGCGCCTGCCTTACTGTACAACGCCATAGTCTCCTTTTGCTTTTTCATTGGGTTGTCTTTGTACTTCTTGCTTAATTCAGTAATCTCTGGCTTTAATATTTTCATCTTCGCCTGCGATAAATACGACTTGTACAATACTGGAGACAATACCAAACGCACTAAAATTGTCATCACAATAATAGCCATACCATACGGTAAAAAGCCACTTAAAAATCCAAACAACGGAATAAATAAATGCTTATTAATCCAGCCAAAAAGCCCCCAACCATAAGGAATACTTTCTTCTAAACCTACATCGTATTGTTTTAAAATTTTACCATCGGTTGGCCCGTAATACATGCTTAAAGATTCGTTAAGCTCTCCACCATTTAAGTGCAAAGGTATTGACGCTGCGAAACTTTTGGTAAATACTGTATCAATCTCTTCATCTATTGCCAAATTAGTAGTCTTTAACGATGCTGTCTTAAAAGGCTTGTCCGAAAGTAATATAGAACTAAAAAAGTGTTGTCTGTACGATAACCAACTTACATCTTGCTCAACCTCTTCATCATCTCCTGCCTGCGATAATTTACTTATTTTTTCGCCATTTTCATGCTGATAGGTTAGTCGTGTGTAACGATTTTCGTAAGTAATACTTTTTGAATGGCGTAATCCTTTTAATTTCCAGTCTAATCTCACATCTTGTGAGCTGTTAATAATGGTATTTAACCCTTGTGTTTTTACTGAAAATCCTAACATATAATCGTTAGGTTTTAACTCATATCTGTATTCTAAATATTGTGTTTCAGAAACTTTAAGTTTCATAGACAATATTTGATTGTCACCACTTTCTGTAAGACTCGGTTGAAAATATAAATCCTTTGTATTTAAAGTACGTCCATCGGTAGTGCCAAAATTGATATTAAAAATAGCATTATGATCTTTAATTAAGTAAATAGGAACCGAATCGTAGTTTACAAATTGCTTTAATTTTACTTCTGAAAAGTAACCCCCTTTATTATTTACTTTAATATACAATACATCATTTTCAAGTATTGTAAACTCATCTTGAGCTGAAGCAAGCGAAGCAGAATATGCAAATGCTCCAATTCTATTTTTTAAAGTTGCCAGTTGCACAGAATCCGTTACTGAGGCTGCCGAAAATTCGGCAGGTGTAGCTACAAACTCATCTTTAACTTCATCGGTTTTATTATCGGCTTCAACTTGTTCTTGCTTTGCTTTTTCTTGGGCTTCTACCTCCTCAGGTGTTGGCCTGTTTTGATAAAGCATATATACTAAAATTCCTGCTATAAGTATAAAACCTATTATTGAATTCAGGTCTAATTTCTTTTCTTCCATATTTATAATTTACTCCTCCTTTTCAAGGAGGAGATTTAGAGGTGGTTATTATTTAAACTCTTGTTTTATCGCTTCTATTACTAAATCTAAGTTCTTGAAAATATTTTCGTTGGTAAAACGAATCACTTTATAACCTAGTTTATTTAATCGTTCTGTTCTTTTAAAATCGTATTCATTATTTACAAAATTATTATGAACTTCACCATCAACTTCTATTATTAACTTTTCACTAGGACAACAAAAATCAACTATAAAATTTTCAATACTTTGTTGTCTTCTAAATTTTTTGCCATCCAGTTGGCTTTTCCTTAAAGCTGGCCATAATTTGGTTTCTGCTTTTGTTGGATTATTTCTTAGTTCTTTTCTAAACTTTTTTAAATACTTTCTATTATGAATCTCATTATTCATAAACCTTTTAATCTTAGGTTATCTCAGGATTAAAAATAACCATTTCGTCTTAAAACATTCTGTTTTTGTAACCACTCCGTCTTAAAACATTCTGTTGTAACCACTCCGTCTTTCAGACACCTCTCCTTAAAAAGGAGAGGACAAGTTCTAAGCAACTTGGGTATTGCAAAAAGCTGTCCAATATACGCTTTATGCCATACTGACACTATTATTTGCCTTAGAATATTTGAGTGCTGCTTTTACAAATGCCACAAATAATGGATGCGGATTTGATACAGTACTCTTATATTCTGGGTGGTATTGCACACCAACAAACCAAGGATGTGCAGGAATTTCAATAATCTCTACTAAACCTGTTTCAGGATTAAATCCTGTAGCTTTCATTCCTGCTGCTTCAAGTTGTGTTTTGTAATCGTTATTAAATTCATAACGGTGTCGATGACGCTCTTTTATGTTTGACTCTTCATACACTTGTGATGCAATACTGTTTTTCTGTATCTCACAATCCCAAGCTCCTAGTCGCATCGTTCCACCTTTATTGATAATGTTTTTTTGAGCTTCCATTAAATTAATCACAGGATGCGCTGTTCCTTCTTCCATTTCGGTTGAATTGGCACCACTTAAACCTAATACATTTCGCGAGTACTCAATCACTGCCATTTGCATCCCTAAACAAATCCCTAAAAATGGAATATTTTGTTCACGTACATATTTTACAGCTTCAATTTTACCTTCAATACCACGCTCTCCAAAACCTGGAGCAACTAAAACACCATCTAAATGTGACAGTTTTAATTTAATGTTATCGCTGTTTAAATATTCGCTATGTATAAACTCTACGTTAACCTTTACTTCATTAGCTGCACCTGCATGTATAAACGATTCTAAAATAGATTTATACGAATCTTGCAACTCTACATACTTTCCTATTAACCCAATAGTCACTTCACTTTTTGGATTCTTATGGCGCGATAAAAATGCGTTCCATCGTGTTAGATTGGGAGTAGAACTTTCTAACTCCAATTGTTTTAACACCACTTTATCCAAACCTTCGTCCAACATCATATTAGGTACATCGTAAATGGTTGACGCATCAATAGATTGTATTACTGCTTCGCGTTTTACATTACAAAAACGTGCCAATTTGGTACGAATACCATCACTTAATTCATGCTCCGTTCTACATACCAACACATTGGCTTGTACACCGCTTTCCATGAGTGTTTTTACACTGTGTTGCGTGGGTTTTGTTTTTAATTCGCCAGCAGCCTTTAAATATGGCACTAGGGTTAAATGAATAACAATAACGTTATTATCTCCTAATTCCCATTGTAACTGTCGTACAGCTTCTATATATGGTAAGGATTCAATATCTCCAACGGTTCCACCAATTTCGGTAATGACGATATCGTAATCGCCAGACTTCCCTAAAATTTGTACACGGTGTTTAATCTCGTCTGTAATGTGCGGAATTACCTGTACTGTTTTCCCTAAAAACTCACCACGACGTTCTTTGTCTATCACGCTTTGGTAAATACGTCCTGTAGTTACATTATTGGCTTGTGAGGTTGGTACATTTAAAAAGCGTTCGTAATGTCCCAAATCTAAATCGGTTTCGGCGCCATCGTCGGTTACATAACATTCTCCATGTTCGTAGGGATTAAGCGTTCCTGGGTCTATGTTTATATAAGGGTCTAATTTTTGGATGGTTACTCGGTAACCTTGTGCTTGGAGTAGTTTTGCTAAAGAGGCTGCAATAATGCCTTTACCTAGTGACGAGGTCACGCCTCCTGTTACAAAAATATATTTAGTGTTGCTTGTCATGTTGCGCTTTTAAACGCGGACAAATTTACAAAATTTATGTAGTT
>UOEB01000049.1_pt1 | contig 15942 bp, 15 predicted proteins | sample 1989961 | NCBI WGS metagenome assembly UOEB01 (sample SAMEA4712198, study PRJEB27164) | hydrothermal vent metagenome | biome: marine basaltic hydrothermal vent biome; feature: marine hydrothermal vent; material: mineral | place: Pacific Ocean | collected 2011-06-14/2011-07-23 | depth 1691 m | reverse complement strand
AAAGTTTCCGCTACAAAAACACCTTCCTCCTCAGCTTTATGCGCTAACATTGCGCCTTTAATAACATCGCCAATAGCATAAATATTTGAAGCTGATGTTTGTAGATGGTCATTCACTTCAACTTGTCCTCTATCATTAAGCTTTACACCTGCTGCGTTGGCGTTTAAACCATCTGTATAAGGACGTCGCCCTACTGATACTAGACAATAATCGCCTCTAAACTCAACTTCTTCTCCTTTTTTATTATCTGCTTTTACAATAACTTCATCACCAACACGCTCTACAGATGTTACTTTATGAGAGGCATTAATTTTAAATTTTTGTTTCTTTAATACTTTATTTAATTCCTTAGATAATCCAGCATCCATAGTCGGAATAATACGATCCATAAACTCAACTACTGTAACTTCTGCACCCAAACGTTTATAGACTTGCCCAAGTTCTAAACCAATAACACCACCACCAATAACAATTAAATGTTTCGGTATTTCTTTAAGCTTTAAGGCTTCTGTAGATGTGATGATACGTTCTTTATCTAATTTGATAAAAGGTAAATTAGAAGGTTTACTTCCTGTAGCTATAATGGTATTTTTAGCTTCAATTTCAGTAGTTTCACTTCCTGAAATACTAATATGAGTCGCGTCTTTAAAGCTTCCTAAACCTTGATACACATCAATTTTATTTTTTTTCATTAAAAAATCGATACCTCCTGTGGTTTGGTCTACTACAGATTGCTTACGTGCAATCATTTTTTCAAGATTCACCTTGATATCTCCAGGAATATCAATACCATGCTCCTCAAAGTGTTTTACAGCATCCTCATAATGGTGTGACGAATCTAATAGGGCTTTGCTTGGAATACAACCAACATTTAAACAGGTTCCACCAAGGGTTGCATATTTTTCAATGATAGCAGTTTTCATGCCTAATTGTGCGCAACGAATCGCTGCTACATAGCCTCCAGGACCAGAACCAATAATGGCTACATCGTATGAATTCATAAGTATTAATTAAATTTTGAAGTGCAAAAATACAAACATATATTCAATTATTATCTTCTGGAAAATATAAATAGGGCATGCCATAATTAATTTAATTAGCTTTGCGTTTATGGTAAAAGAAATTCAGATTAGAATTACGCTACAAGAAGAAAAAAAGGAAGGCACTTTAAAGCAAAAAGTTGCTCGAATTTTAAATATAGCTCTTGAAGAAATTATAGCCATAAAAATCTTAAGAAAATCGATTGATGCCAGAAAGTCTATTATCATATTTAATTATAAAGTAGCCGTTTATATTAATGAACAACCACCTGAAACATCTGAGTATGTTTTTACCTATAATGACGTTTCAAAAGCTAAGGAAATACATATTATTGGTTTTGGACCAGCAGGTATGTTTGCTGCATTAAGATGTATCGAATTGGGTTACAAACCCATTGTATTAGAGCGTGGAAAAAATGTGCAAGACAGACGGCGTGATCTTCGCGCTATAAACCAGTTTCATGATGTTAATGAAGATTCTAATTATTGCTTTGGTGAAGGTGGTGCTGGCACCTACTCCGACGGAAAGCTATATACCAGAAGTTTAAAACGTGGCGACGTTAGAAGAATATTCGAAAATCTAGTATTTCATGGCGCTTCAGACCAAATTCTAATTGATGCTCATCCGCATATTGGCACAAATAAATTGCCTAAAGTGGTTCAAAATGTTCGAGAGACCATTTTAAAATCTGGTGGCGAAATATACTTTGAAAGTAGAGTTACCGATTTTATTATAAAGGAGAACACCTTAAAAGCTATCCAATTACAAAACGGAAACGTATTAGATACTAAAGCTGTTATTTTAGCCACAGGACATTCTGCAAGAGATATTTATTATTTGTTGCATAAACAAAATATAGCTTTAGAAGCAAAATCTTTTGCTATGGGAGTTCGTGTTGAGCATCCACAACATATTATTGATACTATTCAATACCACTGCAAAGGGCATCGTGACGCATTATTACCAGCAGCTTCTTATAGTCTCGTACACCAAATAAATGATAGAGGTGTCTATTCCTTTTGTATGTGTCCTGGAGGTTTTATAGTACCTGCTGCAACTGCTAATGGAGAAGTGGTAGTAAATGGAATGTCTCCTTCTAAACGAAACAATGCGTATGCAAATTCTGGAATTGTAGTTGAAATTAATGTACATCAGGACATTCCAAAATACGATCATTATGGAGTGTTAAAAGGCTTAGAATATCAAAAAGATCTAGAACGATTGGCATACACTTCGGGTGGCCGAAGCCAAACAGCACCTGCACAACGGCTAACCGACTTTGTTGATGGCAAATTATCTGATACATTAAATGACACCTCTTATCAACCTGGACTAAAATCGGCACCATTACACTCCTTATTACCAAAAATAATTGGAAGTAGATTACGCAAAGGCTTTACTACATTTGGGCAAAAAATGAAGGGTTACTACACAAATGAAGCCAATGTGGTTGGTGTTGAATCAAGAACATCTTCTCCAGTAACAATTCCTAGAAATGACCAGTTAGAGCATCCAGAAGTTCAAGGCTTATTCCCTTGTGGTGAAGGAGGTGGTTATGCAGGTGGTATTGTATCAGCAGCAATGGATGGTGAGCGTTGTGCTGAAGCCGCAATAAGAAAGTTGTAATGGAGTGCTTTATATCACCATAACTATAATCTATAATAGAGTAGGATTTTAATCCAAACTTATTGTATCTTTGCCAGATTGATTTTTTATTTAAAATCTTACTTTTAAATAAATTTCGATATATTCACAACAAAAAGTTATAGATAATTATGGGAAGACCTCCAACAAGACCTTTAGATTTAAGAGACGGATTTTATATTGAAATAAGAAATAGAGGATCTAGAACAGGAATAAAAATAAGGAGAGATAATCAAAAGCAAATGGAATTTGCTATAAAAGAATACGAAAAAAGTAAAGATGTTATTGTTTTAGGCGAATACAAAAACGGAAAAGCCTTAAATAAAGTATCCTAATAAAACGCTATATTATATACTAATGGAGCATATTCAATTGGATGGAAAACTTAGAAAAGACATCCAAATTGGTAAGCACGTTGCCATTGTAGAAAAGCACAATCAACGTTCGGGTAGTCTAACTCATGGTGTAGTTAAGCGGTTACTTACTAAGTCGTCAAATCATCCTCATGGTATTAAAGTGCAATTAGAATCAGGTAAAATTGGCCGTGTTAAAACTATTTTAGACGTTCAATCTAAATAAATTCAATATGTCCTTTAAAGCACTCCAGCTAAGTAATTCACTATTAAAAGCTCTTTCAGAAAAAAATTACAGTGTTCCTACTCCTGTGCAGGAAAACACTATTCCTCTGGTATTAGATAAAAAAGATGTCATTGCTTCAGCACAAACAGGTACTGGAAAAACTGCTGCCTTTGCTTTGCCTATTTTAGAATTATTAATAAGCAAACTAGACGCTCCCAAAAAGGGTAAAAAAATTAGGTCTCTAATTATTAGCCCAACACGTGAGCTTGCCGGACAAATTGAAAATGACTTCAAAGTATACGGAAAGTACACCAATTTAAGAACAGCAGTAGTTTTTGGAGGTACATCTATTGAACCTCAAAAGGATATTCTTAAAAAAGGCGTCGATATTTTAGTGGCTACTCCTGGTCGCCTCCTAGATTTACACAAACAAGACATCATTAACTTAGACTATATTGAGGTATTAGTACTAGATGAAGCCGATTTAATGCTAGATATGGGTTTTATTGATGATGTTAAAAAAATTGAACGCTTGTGTCCAAAACAAAAGCAGACGTTATTGTTTTCGGCGACCATGCCTTATAAGGTTGAGCAATTGGCCAATACTATTTTAAGAACACCTGAAAAAGTTCAAATTTCAGCTACGTCTTCAGTTACTAAAAATATTAATCAATGGCTATACTTTACACCAAAACCAAAGAAAATAGAACTGTGCCTGCATTTACTTAGAAATACCATAAAAGGAAACATTATCATATTTAGGCGCACAAAATTTGGAGTAGATAAATTAGAGAAAACACTGCTTAAAAACAATTATAATGTTGATAGTATTCATGGTGATAAAACACAAAGTGCAAGACAAACTGCTTTAAATAGATTTAAAAATAAAGAAGTTAATATTTTAATAGCAACAGATGTTGCCGCACGCGGTCTTGATATTGATAATCTAGATGCAGTTATTAATTTCGATATGCCAAATATAGCTGAAACTTATGTACATCGTATTGGAAGAACTGGAAGAGCAGGAAATACAGGAATATCGTATTCGTTTTGTTCTGCTGACGAAAAAGATTATGTACTGAGTATTCAAAAGTTAATCCATACAACCATTCCTGTTGAAGAAAATCATCCGTATCCTTTAGACCCGAAGGCAAAACCTGAAGTACACAAAAAGAAAGGCAGCAAACATAGGAAAGGTAGAAAATCGGTCGCTTCAAAAAAGAAAAAGAAACGCTGGTATTAGTTCACTTTCATTTTGTTTTGCAAGACTAAGAAGGAAACCCAAGCATACTTCCCATCCCGACAGTAAACAACCAACATCCATAAATAGCGTGTTCTATGGATACTAAAAGTGTAGATTTTGTTTTGTTATATGTAAAAGCAAAGAGTAAACCTCCTAAAAAAGTAAGTATTAAAACCAAAGTATTTCTGAAAAATATATGACCAAGTGAAAATACAATGGCATTAACAAACAATAATAAATTACTGCTTTTAAAGAATGACTTGTAACGTTGGAAAAAGAAAGTTCTATAAATTAATTCTTGTGGGTAAACAGAAAAGAAACTATAGATAAACAAGATTATTACCCACAGTTTAGGTTTATTAAGTATTACATTAAACAAGACCTCTTTATCAGTAAACCAAACAAACGCAGTTGTTACTATAGCAATAACTATAAATTTAATAGATGTCTGCTTCCAGAAAGCGTTCCAGTTAATATTTGGTGCAATTACAAATTTATTCTTTTCAATTTTTAGTAGTATAAAAATGATATATAATAAACCTATAACTCCTATGAGTAATTTAATCCTAATAGGAAATTTTAATGCAAATGAAATAGGAAGAATTATAAATATGAATAAAAATTCAGCTAATTTATATTTGGTTGATGACATAAAAATCAAATATTAATAGCTGTTGTAAACTTTACCTCATTAATCATGAATGTACTATGAGTACTACCTATATGATTGATGGTGGTTAGCTTTTCTACCATAAATTCTCTAAAAGCTTTCATATCGGCTACCAAAACTTTTAATAAATAATCGTAATCGCCACTAATATGATAACATTCAACAACTTCATTTAAATTAGCAACCTCTTTTTCAAATTTAATAACATAATCGTGTGTATGCTGAACAAGCTTAATATTACAAAACGCCACAAAAGACTTGTTTATCTTTTCTTTATTTACTAGAGCAACATACTTTTCTATAACTCCTGCCTTCTCCAATTTTTTAATACGCTCGTAAACTGCAGTAACAGATAAAAGTAACTTGTTTGATAATTCTTTGTTTGTTTGTTTACTATCATGCTGCAACAACTCTAGTAAATTTCTGTCAATAGTGTCAAATGCCATAATCGAAAAATTTTCAGTATTAGTTAATTCAATTTTAAAATTAGTTATTTTAATTCAATAAATATCCCTCTATATAGATTTATTTTCTAAATATAATGATATACATTGATTATTAATCTAATTAACCCGAAATTTGTGATAGTAAAACATTTTTAAATCAAACTCTAATATGTCATTTAATCCAGCGAACAAGATTCAAGATTTACAATACTTTGGAGAATATGGAGGTGTTAACCCATCAATTTCCGACTCCTCTACTTATACATTTATCTCAGCAAAAACCATGTTCGATACTTTTGAAGGTAACGCAGATGGTTGCTATTTATACTCTCGTCATACATCGCCTTCAAACTTATACTTAGGCGAAGCTTTGGCTGCAATGGAAGGTACAGAAACAGCAAATGTTTCAGCATCTGGAATGGGAGCTATTACTTCTGTTTTATTACAACTTTGCGAAGCTGGAGATCATATTGTTTCAAGCAGAACCATTTATGGTGGGACTTACGCTTTTTTAAAAAATTTCGCACCAAGACTTAATATTGAAACATCATTTGTAGATATTACAAAGCTAGATGTAGTAGAAGCTGCTATTACAAAAAACACAAAAGTGTTATACTGTGAATCTGTAAGCAATCCGCTTTTAGAAGTTGCTGATATTTTAGCATTATCAAAATTGGCTAAAAAACACAATTTAAAATTAGTAGTAGATAATACTTTTTCACCATTATCTATTTCTCCTGCAAAACTAGGTGCAGATATAGTGATACATAGCTTAACAAAATTCATTAATGGTTCTAGTGATACTGTTGGTGGTGTCGTTTGTGGTACTCAAGAATTTATTGATCAATTACGAAATGTTAACGATGGTGCGTCTATGTTGCTAGGCTCTACAATGGATAGCTTAAGAGCGGCTTCAATTTTAAAAAATATGAGAACTCTTCATATTAGAATGAAACAACATAGCAAAAATGCATCTTATCTAGCCAATAAATTTGAAGCAGATGGCTTAAAAACAGTGTATCCTGGATTAGAATCGCATCCATCTCATATAACATTTAAATCCATGATGAATACAGAGTACGGATTCGGCGGTATGCTAACTATAGATGTAGGCTCTCTTAATAATGCTAATGCCTTAATGGAACTCATGCAACATGAAAACTTAGGTTATCTTGCGGTAAGCCTAGGATTCTACAAAACATTATTTTCAGCTCCAGGTAGCTCTACTTCAAGTGAAATTCCTGAAGAGGAGCAAATTGAAATGGGTTTAAGCGATGGGCTAATACGTTTTTCTATTGGTTTAGATGATGATATTGAGCGCACCTATCAAACTATGCGGAAATGTATGGAAGACATAAATATTTTAGAACCTAATAATAGGTTACAAGAAACTGTGTAACATTAAATTACAATATACTTTTTAAAAAGGTCTGAAGTTTAACTTCGGACCTTTTTGTTTCACTTGCACAACTTAGCCTAAAATCGTAACATTACATTTTTTAAAAATTTAACTATTTTACAATTTATGGAAAGCCAAGACATAAAACCAAAACTACCACAAGATGAGCATATTGTTGAAAACAAAGAACTTAATATATGGGAAGCACTCATTCCAGTAATTGCTTTGGTAGGAATGCTTGCTTTCAATGTTTATGTTTATGGAGATGATGCCTTAAGTGGTTCAAATCAATTTATTTTATTAATGGGAGGAGCTGTTGCTGCAATAGTTGGTGCTTTTAATAAGGTTTCGTTCCAACAAATGCTTGAAGAGGTTGCAGAAAATATTCAATCTACAACAGGAGCTTTATTAATTCTATTAATGGTAGGAGCTTTAGCTGGAACATGGCTTATTAGTGGCATAATTCCATCAATGATATATTATGGATTACAAATATTAAATCCCACAATATTTTTAGCAGCAAGTGTTATTATATGTGCCATAATATCAATCGCAACAGGAAGTAGTTGGACAACCTCTGCCACTGTTGGTATTGCACTTATTGGAATTGGAGAAGCTCTAGGTGTTTCGTTAGGCATGACTGCTGGAGCAATTTTATCAGGAGCATACTTTGGAGATAAAATGTCTCCGTTAAGTGACACTACAAATCTTGCTCCCGCAATGGCTGGTAGCGAATTATTTGCACATATTAAATATATGGCAAAAACTACTATTCCAACAATTATCATTACATTAATAGTCTTTATTATTCTAGGCTTCACACAAGACACTTCTGGCGCAGCAGACACATCGGTACTTTTAAATGACTTAAAAACAACGTTTAATATTAACCCTTGGATATTTTTAGTACCTGCTGTAGTTATAGTTTTAATAATTAAAAAAACGCCACCACTAGTTGCATTATTAATTGGCACGCTATTAGGTGCCATTTTTGCTGTTATTTTTCAACCTCATATCGTAGCACAAATTGCAGGGGTTGAATCATTATCATTTAAATCTGCATACAAAGGTGTTATGGACGCAATCACAGTAAAAACATCAATAGCAACTGACAATGAAACTTTAAAAGGATTATTTTCAGCTTCTGGGAAAGGGATGTCAGGAATGCTTGGAACCATTTGGCTCATAATTTGTGCCATGGTTTTTGGAGGTATCATGGATGCCATAGGAGCATTATCAAAAATAAGTCAATCCCTTTTAAGTTTAGCAAAGACTACTTTTGGATTGTTTACCAGTACTGTTGCAAGTTGCTTAGCATTAAATGTTACTGCATCTGACCAATATTTAGCAATTGTTGTTCCAGGTAAAATGTTTAAAAAAGCGTATGAAGATAAAAACTTAGCACCAGAAAACTTGAGTAGAACTTTGGAAGATTCAGGAACTGTGACTTCCGTTCTTGTTCCTTGGAACACTTGTGGTGCTTACCAAAGTGGTGTTTTAGGTGTTTCAGTTGCAGACTATTTTTTCTTTGCTATATTTAATTGGTTGAGCCCGATTATGACTTTAATATTTGCTGGTTTTTCTATAAAAATAAAACAACTTACTTCTAAATAGAATTAATTTATTAATATTATAATTAATAATAGTTAAAAACTATTGTTTGATAAAAAATTAAAATTTTAATTACTCCAAATTCAATAGTTGTGTTTTATATTTGTAATTAGAAAATTTATAATCATTTAAAACATAAAAAATATGTCATTAGTAGGTAAAAAATTCCCAAATTTAAGCGTTGATGCAATGAATGATATGGGAGACACTTTTAAGGTGAATGTTCTAGAAGAAGCTCTAAATAACAAGAAAAAAGTATTATTATTTTGGTATCCAAAAGATTTTACATTTGTTTGCCCAACTGAACTGCATGCGTTTCAAGCAGCACTAGGAGAATTTGAAAAACGCAACACTATAGTAATTGGTGCATCATGTGATACTCCCGAAGTTCATTTTGCATGGTTAAATACTTCAAAAGATCATGGAGGCATTGAAGGCGTAACTTACCCTATTCTTGCTGACAGTAACAGAAACTTATCTAGCGTCTTAGGAATATTGGATATTACTAATGAAACCTATGATGAAGCAACTGATACAATTCAAGTTGAAGGAGACAATGTAACGTATAGAGCTACTTATATAATTGACGAAGAAGGTACTGTACAACATGAAGGTATAAATAACATGCCATTGGGTAGAAACGTACAAGAATTTTTGCGAATTATTGATGCTTTAACTCATGTACAAGAAAAAGGAGAAGTGTGTCCAGCAAATTGGGAAGAAGGCAAAGATGCTATGCAACCTAATGCAAAAGGTACTGCTGAATATTTAGCAACACACTAAAAGCAATATTATGCAAGAATTAAATCAAGATAATTTACAAGACATAGTAAATACTAATGATATTGTTATTGTACAATATGCTGCATCTTGGTGTGGTAATTGTAGAATTATGAAACCCAAGTTTAAAAAATTGGCTTCAGAAAATGAAAATGCTACATTTGTAATTGTAGATGCCGAAAAATTTCCTGAATCTCGTAAAATGGCAACGGTTGATAATTTACCAACTTTTGCTACTTTTAAAAATGGAAGTTTTATTAATCAGGTACAAACAAACAAATTTGATGTATTAAAAGAACTCGTAGATGAAGTTACCAATAATTAAACACCTCACACAATTCATTGAAGACAATGACGAAGATTTTGTTATTGAAACCATTGAAACATTAGAAGCTCTTACCGAAGTTCCTTCTCTTAAAGACGAAGAACTTGATGTTATCGGCGAACTTATTTCTAATATGTATGGTGCTCTCGAGGTTTATAAAATGGTACAAGATGGTACACCAAAAAAAGAAGCTTTAAATGGTTTTATGAAACGGGTTTTGGGATCAATTGATACATAACATGTCATAACATTTTTAAAAAAGCTTCTTAAAATTAAGAAGCTTTTTTATTTTCTAAATGTTTAATAAATATTTTCAGAAAATATAACCTAAAAAACACTAAATATAGTTATTTTTAAAAATCAATTTAAAACAAAACAAATGGCAACAGTAACATTAAAAGGAAACCCTATTCAAACCTCAGGGGAACTACCTAAGGTTGGAGAAAAAGCACCAGAATTCTCTCTTACTGCTAACGATTTATCTACAAAAACTTTAAATGATTTTTCAGGAAGCAACATTATATTAAACATTTTCCCCAGTATAGATACTGGTACTTGTGCCGCATCTGTAAGACAATTCAATAAAGAAGCTGGCAATTTGGAAAATACAAAAGTACTTTGCATTTCTAAAGATTTACCATTTGCACAAGCACGTTTTTGTGGTGCTGAAGGTTTAGAAAATGTAATTAACCTATCAGATTATAAAACTGGTGATTTTGGAAAATCATATGGTGTTACTTTTGTAAATGGTCCACTTGAAGCATTACTATCGCGAAGTGTAGTCGTTATAAATACACAAGGTATTGTAACCTACACCGAACAAGTTTCTGAAACTGTTGAAGAACCAAATTATAAGGCTGCTCTTGAGGCTTTAATGAATGGCTAAAAAAGAACATTTTATCAGTAATCGTTTTAAAAGTATAAGATATGCTTTTAAAGGTGCACTATTGCTTTTAAAAACTGAGGCAAGTATAAAAATCCAATTTGTTATTGCTTTAATAATAACCGCATTAGGGTTTTATTACAATATATCTACAACTGAATGGATAGTTCAAGTGCTAGCCATTGGTTTAGTAATGAGTATTGAAGGTTTAAATACGGCTATTGAAAAAATTTCAGACTTTATTCACCCTGAGCATAATTCCAAGATAGGATTTATAAAAGATATAGCAGCTGGCGCCGTATTTATCGCATCTATTTTCGCGATACTTATTGGATGCATTATTTATTTACCAAAGGTTTTTTAAATACTATAACTACTAGGATAAACGTTAGTAATTTGTATTTTTGTTTTAGTGTAATGTATCTAGATGGCAAAAAAGAAAACAACCAAAAAGAAAACCAAGCCAAAGTTAAAAAAACCAAATTTCACCTTATCTAATCAACAAAAATTAGTGTTTGGCAGTTTGTTGTTAATTCTGGGTATACTACTTTTTATTGCATTTCTATCCTTTTTCTTTACAGGTAAAGCAGACCAAAGCATTTTAACAGAATTTGCAGCAAGAGGTATTAAGGCTCAAAATTGGTTGAGTAAATTTGGCGCTTGGGTAAGTGATTTATTCATTTATCGTGGGTTTGGTATTGCATCTTTTGTGTTTTCTGGATTAATCTTTCTTTCAGGAATATATGTGCTATTAAATATTAACAAAGCAAAACTTTTTCGGCATTGGTTTTGGGGAACTCTTATTGTTATTTGGTCCTCAATCCTTTTTGGGTTTCTTGCTAAAAGTAAACCCCTATTAGGAGGTACAATAGGATTCGAACTCAATTCTTTTTTTCAAGATTACATCGGTAAAATTGGAACCGTCTTATTACTCCTTCTTGGTCTTATAATATATTTGGCCGTACGCTTTAAAGTGACACCACAACATTTTGGTAAACTATTTAAATCAGCCAAAAGCGAACTTAAAAAAGACTTTACTAGCAGCGAAAGTAATGATTACATTCCTATTGATAATAGTTTATCTACAGAAGCGGAGGATATAAAATCGGCCTTTGAAGTTCCTTTAGAAAATATTGAACCAACTATAGCTCATCATTCTAAACTTAAGACTGAAAAAGAGAAAACTATTCCTCAAAAAGAATTAGAAGTTGAAATAATTGCTGAAGAAAAAATTCCGGAAGACGATTTAGAAATGAGTGTGGAAAAGATTACAGAAGAAAAATCTGAAACAGATAACCTAGCAGATAAGCTAGTAGCAGATTTTGGGAATTTTGACCCTACTCTAGAACTTGGGAATTATCAATTCCCTATCCTAGATTTATTAAAGAAATATGACAGTGAAAACATCACTATCAATCAAGAGGAATTAGAAGAAAATAAAAATAGAATTGTAAATACCTTAGGCAACTACAAAATTGGTATCTCTAACATTAAAGCAACTATTGGTCCAACCGTTACGCTTTATGAAATTGTACCTGAAGCTGGTATTAGAATATCAAAAATTAAAAATTTAGAAGACGATATTGCATTATCACTTTCGGCTCTTGGTATTAGAATCATTGCTCCTATTCCAGGGAGAGGTACTATAGGGATTGAAGTACCAAATAAAACACCTACAATAGTATCTATGCATTCTGTGATTGCTTCACAAAAGTTTCAAAAATCAGAAATGGAACTGCCTATTGCCATTGGAAAGACCATTAGCAACGAAACTTTTGTGGTAGATCTTGCCAAAATGCCTCACTTACTTATGGCAGGAGCTACCGGACAAGGAAAATCGGTTGGATTAAACGCAGTATTAACTTCATTGCTTTACAAAAAACATCCAGCCGAAGTAAAGTTTGTTTTGGTTGACCCTAAAAAAGTTGAGCTCACGCTTTTCAATAAAATAGAACGTCACTATTTAGCAAAACTACCTGATAGTGAAGATGCTATTATTACTGATAACACTAAAGTGATTAACACTTTAAATTCGTTATGTATAGAAATGGACAATCGTTATGAAATGCTTAAAAACGCATTTTGTAGAAACATAAAAGAATACAACGCGAAATTTAAAGCTCGTAAATTAAATCCAAATGACGGCCATCAATTTTTACCATATATAGTCCTTGTCATCGATGAGTTTGCCGATTTAATAATGACTGCAGGAAAAGAAGTAGAAACACCTATTGCACGCCTTGCACAATTAGCACGCGCCATTGGTATTCATTTAATAATTGCCACTCAAAGACCATCAGTAAACGTAATTACTGGTGTTATTAAGGCCAATTTTCCTGCGCGAATAGCATTTAGAGTAACTAGCAAAATAGATTCCAGAACTATTTTAGATAGCTCTGGAGCAGACCAACTTATAGGTCGTGGCGATATGCTTTTTACACAAGGAAACGACCTTATTCGTTTACAATGTGCATTTGTTGATACACCAGAAATTGAACGTATAACAGAATTTATTGGCTCACAAAAAGCATACCCAGAAGCATACCTCCTTCCTGAATATTTTGGTGAAGAAAGTGGCACAAGTATTGATATAGATATTTCAGACAGAGATAAATTATTTAGAGATGCTGCCGAAATAATTGTTACAGCACAACAAGGGTCGGCATCATTATTACAACGCAAGCTAAAACTAGGCTACAACAGAGCAGGACGTTTAATAGACCAGCTAGAAGCTGCTGGTATAGTTGGTCATTTTGAAGGTAGTAAAGCAAGACAAGTATTAGTACCAGATTTGGTAGCTTTGGACCAACTTTTAGCAAATGAAAATAATAACATAGATTAAAAAAATGAAAAATATATTAATAGCATTTCTTATTGTGTGTAACACAGTTACATTTGCTCAAAACACAACTAAAGCAAAAGAATTATTAGACGAAGTTAATGCTAAGGCTAAAAGCTATGATAATATTTCTATTGACTTTAAGTATGTACTCATAAATACTGAAGAAAATATTAAACAAGAAACCCATGGAAATGTTATTATGCAAGGTGAAAAATATGTTCTAAATATTATGGGTATTACCAGAATATATGACGGAAAAACATTGTATAATATTAGTCCTGAAGATGAAGAAGTAACTATTTCCAGCGAGAATACTGAAGACGAAAACACCATCACACCAAGCAAGATGTTATCATTTTATGAAGAAGGTTATAACTATAGCATGGATATTGTTCAAAATGTAAATGGTAGAAAAATACAGTATGTAAAATTAATCCCTATTGATTCTAAATCGGAAATTAAACATGTACTATTAGGTATAGATACTAAAACAAAGCATATTTATACCCTTATTGAAATTGGTGCTAATAATACTAAAACTACGCTTACTGTTAATTCTTTTAAAACAAACAAGCCTTTATCAAAAACCTTGTTTACTTTTGATGCAGACAAGTACAAAGGTTACTTTATCAATAAATTAGACTAGGTTTTCTCTGTGAAAATATTAGATAGATATATACTCGTTACGTATTTAAAAACATTCTTCAGCGTATTTATCATTCTTCTGCTGATTTTTATTTTACAATCTGTTTGGTTGTATATTACAGAACTTGCTGGTAAAGATTTAGAGTTTGATATTATTGCCAAGTTTTTATTATACGTTTCTCCCAGGATTATTGTGCTAGTATTGCCTCTAACTATTCTATTAGCATCTATTATGGTATTTGGCAAATTTGCCGAAAATTATGAATTTGCTGCCATGAAATCTACAGGGATTTCTCTGCAACGTGCTATGAGGAGCTTAAGTTTCTTTATTGTTGGATTAGCTATAACTACCTTTTTCTTTGCAAACAATGTCATTCCAACTGCAGAATTTAGTTTTTATAATCTTAGAAAAAATATTGCCAAGAAAAAACCCGCAATGGCAATAGCAAAAGGACAATTTAATCAAATTGGAGATTTAATAAATATTAAGGTAAGAGATAAAAGTGGCGATCGTAATCAGTATCTAGATTATGTTATCATTCATAAAAAAAGCAAAAAAACTGATGGGAATTTCACGGTTATAGTATCAAAAACTGGAGAGCTTGTAAGTAGTGAAGATTCCGACATCTTAGAATTAGTATTATTCGATGGTAATTTTTATGATGATTTACAACCAAAAGATTATACCCAAAGAACAAAAAACAAACCTCAAGTAAAAAGCACTTTCGAAAAGTATACCTTAAACATTGACCTTTCAAAAATTAACAATGTAGACTTAGATAAAAAAGATGTATCTAATAAGTATACCATGTATAATACTAAACAACTAGACTATACTATAGACTCTCTAAAAGTTGATGAAAAAAAGAATTATAATGATTTAGCTTTTGCTATGTACAGCCGTACAACAGCTCCAACTTTGAATATAAATGTTAATCCCAAAGAAGTAGATAGTGTTTATACTGGTAAAGAAATTCTTGATCTTTTTAAATCATTTAAAAAGATACAAGTAATAGATTTAGCCATAAACTCTGTAAATAGTACCAACCAAATTATAAGTTCAAAGAAAAAAATGCTTGCCATACGCGAAAAAAATTTAAACAAGCATATTATTTCGTATTATGAAAAATTTGCATTAGGATTTGCTTGTATCATACTGTTTTTCATAGGTGCTCCGTTAGGAGCATTAATCAAAAAAGGAGGTATTGGTTTACCAATTGTTATTGCTATTGTTTTATTTTTAACCTATCACTTTATTGGTATTTTCGCAAAGAATAGTGCTGAAGACAGCAGTATTAATCCCATTTTGGCTACATGGTTGTCTACAATTATCATGCTTCCGTTAAGTATCTATTTAACAAACAGAGCAACTAAAGACAGAAGTTTGGTTGACTTGGATAGTGTTCTTATCCCTCTTAAAAATATTTTAACTAAAAAAACAATTGCTACACCTTTAAATAGAGACGTTTTTATTGATGAAAATTCAGAAGCATATCATACCATTCAAGGATATTCTAATGACAAGCTTATTGATATTGTTAAAAATTACAGACAGTATGATATTGATGAAAGTTATAGAAATACAGCTTTGCGACTTCTAAATAATAGAGGGATTACTGAAGAAGAATTGCGTTTTGGCGGAAACCTACATAATGAAAATTATGAAAATGCTTTGCGGTACAAAACGGCTTATGACGAAAATTCTAAAATCACATTGGTTCTATATATCTTTTATTCAGTCTTTGGAATTGGAGGTGCTGTATTGAACAACAATGGTTTTCCAACACTAGGCACAATATTTATGGTCTTAGGTGCTATGTCTTTGGTTCTCTTT
>UOEB01000096.1_pt1 | contig 15951 bp, 13 predicted proteins | sample 1989961 | NCBI WGS metagenome assembly UOEB01 (sample SAMEA4712198, study PRJEB27164) | hydrothermal vent metagenome | biome: marine basaltic hydrothermal vent biome; feature: marine hydrothermal vent; material: mineral | place: Pacific Ocean | collected 2011-06-14/2011-07-23 | depth 1691 m | reverse complement strand
TGATTACTCCAAAAAGCTTAAGAATAATGAACTTTCAAATTATGACGAAGCTACACAAGCAGAACTGTTTCATATTTTAGACACTAATTATGATGTAATCACAGATGGGAATGCACCAATTTGTGAGCGTGTAATTTTCCCGAATGCATTAGGAGAATCTATGGGAATGGAAGATGTACGCTTTGTAGCATTTACCGAAAATGGAAAAACACAATATATTGGCACTTATACAGCTTACAACGGTCATAAAATTTCACCCCAATTAATTCTTACTGAAGATTTTGTTCATTTTAAAGCACGTTCCATGTATGGTGCTGCTGTAAGTGATAAAGGTATGGCGCTTTTTCCAGAAAAAATTGATGGTAAATATGTGATGGTAGGACGACAAGGAGGCGAAAATATTACGATTATGTATTCTGATGATTTATTTATTTGGAAAGATTTTAAGGTAATTATGACTCCTAAAGACACATGGGGATTTGTACAATTAGGTAATTGTGGTTCACCAATAAAAACGAATGAAGGTTGGTTAGTAATTACTCATGCTGTTGGACCATTACGGAAATATGTAATAGGAGCTATTTTACTAGATTTAAGTAATCCGTCTAAGATTATTAAAAAGTTAAACAAACCTTTATTGTCTCCAAATGAAGAAGAACGTGAAGGCTATGTTCCTAATGTAGTATATTCCTGTGGCTCAATGTCTCATGAAGGGAACTTAATATTGCCTTATGCAATGTCAGATTCGGCTTCAACATTTGCTACAATTAGTATTGAAGAGTTATTAAATGAAATGGATGTTTAAAAATAAAAAAAACATATTATTCTCTGTCATAATTCTTATATGCTTTGTTTCGTGTACGAAATTTAAAGAAACAAAATCAGCCTTAAAAAGCGACATCAATTTTGATCATTTTAATCATTTGTATAAAGAAATAGATTTTAAGGATACAAAAGTTGGAATAGTTCATATTTATAGTCAATATCCAAACTATGAGTATGCCATTGAGCCTAAGGAAGGTTTTACTTGTGTTGACGATGTTGCAAGAGCAATAGTTATGTTATCAAAATATTTAAAAGAGAATAAAAAAGACGATGAGGCATTTAATAAACTAAAAAAGCTAACTGAATTTGTATTGCAAATGCAGAATGAAAATGGATATTTTAATAATTTTATTTGGAACGATTTAACTATAAACACCACTTATAAAACTTCGGTAGCCGAACTTAATTGGTGGTCGTTAAGAGCTTTATGGAGTTTAGAAACTACTTATGATTTGTTGAAATCTGATAAGAATTTTGTAAGAAGAATTGAAGTCGCAACTAAAAAATTACTAGTAAACATAAAAAGAGATCTTCCAACAACTGATTTAAAAACAGAAATTGTAGAAACTATAAAAGTACCCACTTGGTTGCCTCAAAAATATGCATCAGATCAATCTGCATTATTAATACTTGGCTTATTAAAAAATTATAAAAGGACTGCCGATAATGATGTAAAATTATTAATTGATGCATTGGCTAAAGGTATTATGATAATGCAAAAAGGAGACTCTAGCGAATATCCATATGGAGCTTTCTTAAGTTGGAAAAACTTATGGCATGCATGGGGAAATAGTCAAGCTTATGCATTATTAAAAGCAGGACAAGAATTTAATAATCAAAATTATATTGATAGTGCTCTTAGGGAAATTGATAATTTTTATCCATATCTCTTAAAAAAGGGTTTTGCAGAAGCGTTTTGGATAAAAAAGACTGAAGAAAATAGTTATACCGAAATTAAAAGAAGTAGTTATCCTCAAATTGTCTATGGTTTGCGTCCTATGATTTGGGCAGCATCTGAAGCTTATCAATATTCAAAAGAAGAAAAATATTTAAATCTTGTTTTAGATTTAGAATCATGGTTATTAGGTAATAATGATGCTAAAAGTAGTATTTATAATTCATCAACAGGAGTTAGTTTTGATGGTATTATTTCTCCAAAAGAAATTAATAAAAACTCAGGAGCAGAATCAACAATAGAAAGTTTGTTGATCTTTTTAGAAACTCAAAAACTAAATTAATGATTAAAAAATTAGATTTATGTAATCCAATACTCCGATATAAAGAGAATCCTATTATTACTGCTAATATGGTGAATAAAGTATGGACAGATCCAAAATTGCAAACAATAACCGTTCACAATGCTGGAATTGCAGAATATAATGGAAAAGTAATTATGCTATTTCGATCGCATTTACGCAATGGTATTTCTGTGTTAGGAATAGCTAAAAGCAGTAATGGTTTAAATAATTGGAGTATAGATAAAAAACCTGCAATGTTACCTTGTAACAAGAGTGATTTTTTTGCTGATGGGGTTGAGATAGATGAATTAATAGAAAACGAACGTGGCGGAGTAGAAGATCCGCGTATTACAAAAATAAATGAGACTTATTATATTACTTATAGCGCATATCATCCAACAATAGCACATAGAGTAAGAGTGTCATTAGCTACAACAAAGGATTTTAAATTGTTTAAACGTCACGGACCACTTTTAAAAACAGATATGAGAAATGTGGTTATTTTTCCTGAAAAAATAAATAATAAATATTATGGTTTATTTCGCCCTAATGATAATACACATGAACATACTGGAGGAATTTATAAGCAAATAAAAATTGGATCGACGAAAAATATTGAAGAAGGAAATTGGAATATTATAGAGCAACCTATAATGTTGCAAAATGATGGTCCTAGTAGTTTTTCAGATAAAATTGGTCCAGGAGCACCACCTATTAAAACCAAATACGGATGGATAAATATTTTTCATGGTGTACGAAGTACAATGGATGGTAATCCTTATGTTTTAGGAATAGCTATACATGATTTGCAATTTCCCGAAAGAGTAAAAGTATCTAACATTCCTATATTATTTCCTTCAAAAGTAGATTGTATCGTAAAAAGCGATAGTTATGTACATGTCCCTAATGTGGTTTTTAGTTGTGGCGCAATAAGAAAAGATAATGGTGATATACTTATCTATTATGGAGGAAATGATACCGTTATGAATGTTGCGATAACACATGAAGATATTTTAGCCGAATTGTGTAATAAATACCCTCAAAATCCTATTTCAGGAAGACCATTATATCCATTGAATTAAAAAAATGATTTTAAAGAACAGTTTAATATTTACATAAAATTATGGGAGAGGTAAAACTATCTAATATTAGAAAAACATATAAAGGAGGTGCAGAAGCAGTAAAAGGAATAAGTTGTGTTATAAAAGACAAAGAATTTGTTGTTCTAGTAGGCCCTTCAGGTTGTGGGAAATCAACGGTTTTAAGAATGATTGCTGGTCTTGAAGAAATTACTGAAGGAGAACTTTTTATAAGCGAAGAAAAAGTAAATGATATAGCTGCTAGCGAAAGAGGAATAGCTATGGTCTTTCAAAACTACGCCTTATATCCGCATATGAATTCGTATGAAAATATGGCCTTTGGATTAAAGATAAAAAAAGTGCCAAAAGCAGAAATTAAGGATAGAGTAATGTCAGCTGCAAAGATTTTGAATGTGGAGTCATTATTAGATAGAAAACCTGGAAAAATGTCTGGTGGTCAACGTCAAAGAATAGCTATAGGTAGAGCCATAGTACGACGACCTGAAGTTTTTTTATTTGATGAGCCTTTAAGTAATTTAGATGCTAAATTAAGGAGTAAAATGCGTATTGAATTGGCTAAATTACACAAGAGACTTGATACTACTATGATATATGTTACGCATGACCAAGTAGAAGCAATGACTTTAGGCGAAAGAATAGTAGTGATGAAAGAAGGTGAAATCATGCAAATTGATACTCCAATAGATTTATTTAATAATCCTCAAAATAAATTTGTTGCAGAATTTATTGGCTCTCCTCAAATGAATTTTATTGATGGAAAAATAGAAGTTCAAGAGCATAAATATATATTTAAAGATAATAATGGAAAGAAATTTGATTTATCTAAACTAGAGCTAAATAATTTAAAAGAAAATACAGGAAAAGAAATTTGTTTAGGAATTAGATCTGAGAATTTACGTTGGGAGAAAGAAAAATTAAAATCATATACTACATTAAAAGGAAGGGTTATTGCTATAGAACTTTTAGGAAATCAAAAGCATATTTATATAGAGTATAACGCTTTAGAGTTAATAGCGACGTTTAGGTCTGATGTTAAAGTCGAAATTGATTCAACCATTGAGTTGTTCTTAGACTTATCTAAAGCTTACTTTTTTGACAAGGAAACTGGATTACGTATTTATTAAAAAACACTAAATTTATATTTTAACTACTTCTCTAATTCTAACAATTCAATATTTCTAAACTCAATAGGATGGCTTTCACTTTGTAATGAAATGTAACCTTCGGTTAGCAATTCTCCTTCTCTTTCTTTCATTGTATTATATTCTCCGCCTATTTGAGGTTTTGAATAAGATAGTACTTCTATTCCATTAATTTTGTGTGTAATTATAGAATCTTTAATGACCAAAACCTCCAAATTTATCCATTGATCATCATAATACGTTCTAGAAGACGAATCTACACAATGTGTTGTGACCAATTTGTCGTTCATTACTATATGTGTCCCTGGAGTACATAGATTGGCTGTATGACGCACTTTACCGTCTTCTAATCCTCCTAATAATTGTATTTCTATAGAAACAGGGAAGTCTTGATTAATTTCCATACTTTCAGGAGATTGAGAATGAATCATAACACCGCTGTTTTTTTTAGCCCAATTTTCTCCACCATTTATTTGGTCTCCAATAAATCTATATTGTAATCTTAATTTATAGCTTGAAAATGGTTTCTTGTAAAATATATGTCCGTATGAATCATTAAAATTTTCATAGCCAGAATATGACACTATTAATGTGCCATTCTCAACTCGAAAAGTATTATAAAGATTTTCATTAAGAGGACATCCACTAATTTTAATAAACCAATCATTTAAATTTTCCCCATTAAATAGTTGAATCCATTCATTTGAAACTTTAGATGTTTTTTCTTCTTTACAACTAGTTAATGGCGTTAGGTATACAATGAAAATCAATATTTTGAACAAATTGTTCATGTATAACAATCTAACTGCAAAATTATAAAGACCATGCTTTACCTCCTGTTAGCTCATTTAAATCACCACAATAATAAGCTGCAGGGTAAGGATCGTATGCTAAAACAGTTTCACCAATAGTTTCACTTATTTTATACGCATTAATGGTCATCCACTTCATACTATTCAGCAATTCAGAAATAGTCATTGGTTCTGTTTCTAGTTTTGGTGGTTGGTCTTTTAATACTATAAGCATGTGCTTATCTAGAAGATCTTTATAGTTCTCTTCAGTAACCTTACTTATATTTTCGTTATAATTGGTTTTAATTAGAGCTGATAGGCTTTCAAAAGCTACTTTAATTTTATCTTGATCTTTTATATCCATGACTTCATTAATATAAGTATCAATAAACTGTGGCACATTAACTTCAGATGCTGATGGGATATCCGTTTTAGGCAAAAATACATCAACAATATTTTTAAGAACAACACCTTGTTCTTTAGAAAAAAATTGAGGAATCCATTGCTCTGTATCACTAGCACAACTTTGTAACAAACTAACAATTGATGGTGATGCTAAAATGAATCCAGTTGTAAGACCCATTTTTTTTATTACTTCTCTTCTTTTCATGATGTATTATTTAAGTTCTTTCTTTTTTTAATTCTTTTGCAGCATGATTAGCCGCTCTTGCTGTAAATGCCATATAGGAAAGCGATGGATTTTGACATGCAGAAGACGTCATAAATGCACCATCTGTAACATAAACATTTTTACAGGCATGTACTTGATTGTGTTTGTTTAAAACTGAGGTTTTTGGATCTCTTCCCATACGAGCAGTTCCCATTTCATGTATGCCCAGTCCCATACCTCCAATGTCGTCATAAGGTTGAATATTTTTGAATCCACCTGCTTCTAACATTTTAACAGCTTGTTCCTTCATATCTTTGCGCATTGCCAATTCGTTTTCTCCAAAATTAGCATCAAATGTTACTGTTGGCAAACCCCATTCATCTTTTTTATTGTAATCTAAATACATTCTATTTTTATGATTTGGAAGTGTTTCTCCAAATGCAGTAATACCCATACGCCATTCTCCAGGTTTTAAAATTGCTTCTTTAAGATCTTTTCCATATTTAAGTTCACTAACTATTTCAGACAAGCTGCCTCTTCCAGCTCCTCCCTCATAACCGTAACCTCTTAAGAATTCTTTCTTATTGGTATCGCCTCCAAGATTTCTAAATCTAGGAATGTAAACACCATTAGGACGTCTCCCTTTATAATACTTATCTTCAAAACCTACTGCTGTACCTGATGCTCCAACTCTAAAATGATGATCCATTAGATTGTGTCCTAGTTCTCCACTATCATTGCCTAATCCATTAGGAAATCTATTAGACTTTGATTGTAGTAATATAGAAGCCGAAGCAATAGACGAAGCACATAAGAAAATTACTTTAGCTTTAAACTCAAAATGTTCCTTCGTTTCAGTATCAATTATTTTTACACCACTAGCTTTACCTGTTTTTTCATCATAAATTACTTCATAAGCAATAGAATTTGGTCTTAAGGTCATATTACCTGTCGCTTCAGCAGCAGGAAGGGTAGATGAGTTACTACTAAAATAGGCTCCAAAAGGACACCCTCTCATGCATCTATCTCTGTATTGGCATTCTGTTCTTCCTAACCCGGGTTTTGTGCCTTCGGTTATATGTGCAACCCTTCCAACGGTAATAGCTCTGTTGTCTAGATTATCAGCAACCTTACTTTTAAAATGTTCTTCAACACAATTTAAATTCATTGGTTTTAATAATTTCTGATCAGGAAGTTGCTTTAAGCCTAAATTCTCGCCACAAACACCAATATATTCTTCAACATGACTATACCAAGGCTCAATATCTTTATATCTTACTGGCCAATCTATGGCTATCCCTTCTTTTTTATTAGCTTCAAAATCTATATCACTTAATCTGTAACTATGTCTTCCCCAAGTTAAAGAACGACCTCCAACATGATAACCTCTAATCCAATCAAAACGTCGATCTTCGTTATATGGGTGTTTTAAATCATCTACAAAAAAGTGCTGTCTTGCTTCAGTGGTAACAAAGCCAGTACGATGTTGCTTAGGTTTATGTTCTCTAGTTTTTCGTGAAGGCTCTCCACCATTTGGTAAATCCCATGGATCTAAATCTGCTGTTGGATACTCTCCATGTTTAATCATTCTACCTCGTTCAAGAACAAGGGTTTTTAGTCCGTTTTCACAAAGTTCTTTAGCTGCCCATCCACCAGAGATTCCAGTGCCTACAACTATTGCATCATATTCTTCTATTACATTTAAATGTTTATTACTCATTATAAACTAATAATGTTCAACTTTTAAATTCTTTTGCAGCATGATTAGCCGCTCTTGCTGTAAATGCCATATAGGAAAGCGACGGGTTTTGACAACCTGCAGAAGTCATAAATGCACCATCTGTAACATAAACGTTTTTACAAGTATGGATTTGATTGTTTGCATTTAAAACAGAGGTTTTAGGATCTCTTCCCATACGAGCAGTTCCCATTTCATGAATTCCTAATCCCATAGCTCTTCCTTCAGTATTATCATACCCTTTAATATCTGTAAATCCAGCAGCTTCTAACATTCTCACTGCTTGTTCTTGCATGTCTTTTCGCATAGCCATTTCATTGTCTCCAAAGTCTGCATCAAAAGTTATTATTGGTAGTCCCCATTCATCTTTTTTGTCGTAGTCTAGGTACATTCTATTTTTATGATCTGGAAGCGTTTCACCAAATGCTAATAAATTAATACGCCATTCTCCTGGTTTTAATATGGCTTCTTTTAATTCTTCTCCATATTTTAATTCAGCTACTAATTCAGACGAACTCCCTCTACCTGCTCCTCCTTGATAGCCATAACCTCTTAAAAAATCTTTTTGATTAGTCTCTCCTCCTAAGTTTCTAAATCTTGGTATATATATTCCATTAGCTCTTCGTCCTTTGGTATATTTATCATCAAACCCTTTAGCCTTTGCTACAGCACCTACATGAAAATGATGATCCATGATATTATGACCAAGCTCACCACTATCATTTCCTAATCCATTAGGAAATCTGTTAGATTTTGATTGTAGCAATATAGAAGCAGAGGCCATTGCTGAAGCACATAAGAAAATTATTTTTGCTTTAAATATTATAACTTCTTTGGTTTCAGTATCAATAACTTTTACACCAGTTGCTTTTCCTAATTGTTCATCATAAATCACCTCGTGAACAATAGAATTTGGTCTTAAGGTCATATTTCCTGTAGCTTCTGCCATAGGAAGTGTGGATGAATTACTGCTAAAATACGCTCCGAACGGACAACCTCTCATACATCTATTTCTATATTGACATTCAGTTCTACCCAATCCTTCTTTTGTACCTTCAGTTATATGTGCTGTTCTACCAATAGTAAGTAGTCTATCGTCAAAATTTTCTGAAATAGAGCTTTTTAAGTGTTCTTCAACACAATTCAAGTTCATGGGTTTTAATAACTTCTGGTCTGGAAGCTGTTTTAAACCTAAATTTTCACCGCTAACACCAATAAACTCTTCTACATGGTCATACCAAGGTTCAATATCTTTATATCTAACTGGCCAATCTATAGCAATACCTTCTTTTTTATTGGCGCTAAAATCAATATCACTTAATCTATAGCTTTGTCTCCCCCAAGTTAAAGAACGACCACCAACATGATACCCTCTTATCCAATCAAAACGACGGTCTTCATTATAAGGATGCTTTAAATCGTCTACAAAAAAATGCTGATGTGCTTCAGAAGTAACATAACCTGTGCGATGTTGCTTTGGTTTGCGCTCTCTAGTTTCTCGTGATGCTACTCCACCATTAGGTAAATCCCAAGGATCAAGCGTTGCTGTAGGATACTCTCCGTGTTTAATCATTCTACCGCGTTCAAGAACAAGAGTTTTTAATCCATTTTCGCAAAGTTCTTTAGCTGCCCATCCTCCTGAGATTCCTGTGCCCACAACGATAGCATCATATTCTTCATCTATAGCATTTAAATAGTTATTGTTCATTAGATAATATTTTTGATAAATTCTTTCATTTCTTGCCAAATTAATTAATTTGCATAATAATAATGTTCATTTTTTTTCAGTGAAGATAAATATACAAAAAATCACGCCCTTTGAAGCTGACGGAATTGTCTATCATGCAGATACGTGTTTACCTCTAGTTGATGCAGTTAATAGAAAAAAATTAAAATTTAAAGCTTTAGCTAGATACACTTATCCCGGAGAGCGATTAACCGAAGATACTATTGGATTAAATAGCATAGGTTACTGGGATGCTAATGAATCTCAAGATTGGGGATTAGATTGGCATAGAAATGAAGGTATTGAAATTCATTTTTTAGAATCAGGGTTTATGCCTTATTCGCAAGAAAATACAGAAATGGAACTATTCCCAAATTGTTTAACAATTACTCGTCCCTGGGAAGCTCATAAAGTTGGGAATCCTTTTATTGGTGTGGGAAAATTTTATTGGGTAATTTTAGATTTAAATGTAAGAAGACCACATCAAAATTGGGTGTGGCCAGATTGGATTATTTTAGCATCAAAAGACCTTGATAGACTTACCACTATATTAAGGCAAAATGAAAAAGTGCTTTGGAAAGCCGATAAACGAATTCGTGATTGTTTTCAACGTATTGGAAAGGTTGTGGATTCAGATAATAACGGAAGTAATTCTTCAAAAATTAGATTACTAATTAATAATCTTTTGATTCTATTATTAGATTTATTAAACGCTGAAGAAGTAGAACTTAATGAGCAACTTACAGATAGTTCTCGTAGTGTTAAATTGTTTTTAAAAGAACTGGAAAAAAATATTTCTGAAGCATGGACCATAGATAAAATGGCACAATCTGCGGGAGTTGGTTTAACTAGATTTACACATCATTGTAAAAGATTGACTAATCTTACACCTATGCGTTATTTAACGATGAAGAGATTAGAATTATCAAAAAATATTTTAAAAAGCAATGAACATTTAAGTGTTGCCGAAGTAGCATTTAGCTGTGGCTTTTCTACAAGTCAGTACTTTTCAACAGTATTTAAAAAACATGAAAAATGTACACCTTTAGAGTATCGTCAGAAAAACATATTAATCTCATAAATTGATGAATTGCTTTGCCTGTTGTTAAAATCATTTTCTGTTCAATTTTTTTCAGTGAATAAAAATAAACAAGATTCGTTGTTTGATTATTTATATTCACCTTCTTCAATTCATGTTAAATCTAAATAGAATGAAATATTATTTCGTATTTAAAAATCTGAAAATTTTAGTGTTAACACTTTTTATTATTGGATTCATTTCTTGTAAATCAGATAAAGATAAAAAAGAAGAAGTTGTTATTTCCAAGGAATCAGTTCAGGAAGAAACGCCATTTTTTAAATTATCTCTAGCGCAATGGTCTTTCAATAAACATATAAGAAATGGGGAAATGAGTTCGTTAGATTTTGCACAAAAGGCAAAGGAAATGGGTTTTGAAGGTCTTGAATATGTAAGTCAGTTGTATTCAAATTACTTAACAAAAGGAGATAATCCAAAAGCTGCTATGCAAAACCTATTAGATACGCTTAAAATGAAAAGTGAAAAGTATGGTTTAAGAAATCTTGGGATTATGGTTGACAATGAAGGAGACCTTTCTTCACCAGATGAAGAAAAAAGAATGAGAGCTGTTGAGAATCATAAAAAATGGATTGATGCAGGCCATTTCTTAGGTTGTTACTATATACGCGTTAATTTGTTTGGAAGCGACAACCCTAAAATATGGATGGAAAACTCTGTTAAAAGTCTTAAACAATTAGCTACTTATGCTAAAGAAAAAAGTATAGATATTATTGTTGAAAACCATGGTTATTTATCATCAAATACCCCTTATCTAATTCAGGTAATAAATAAGGTTAACATGTCAAATTGTGGAGTTCTACCTGACTTTGGGAATTTTTGCTTAAAACGTGAAGGTGGTGAGCGTTGGAATACAAAATGTATTGAAGAATACAACAAATACAAAGGAGTAGCAGAAATGATGCCTGCTGCCAAGGCTGTTAGCGCCAAGTCCTATGACTTTGACCAAAACGGAAATGAAACAACTATAGATTATTTAAGAATGCTACAAATTGTAAAAGATGCTGGTTATACGGGCTTTATTGGTGTAGAATATGAAGGTAATAGACTAAATGAAGAAGATGGTATTATTGCAACTAAAGAATTGCTACTTAATACTGCTAAAAAATTAAACTAACTAATGATATGTATTGATGAAAACTAAAATACAGTTTCAATTGTCCTTAATGATGTTTCTCGAATTTTTTATTTGGGGAGGTTGGTTTTTAACTTTAAGCTCTTTTTTAGGAAACAATTTAAATGCTTCTGGTGCAGAAACAGCAATGGCATATTCTACACAGTCTTGGGGTGCTATTATTGCGCCTTTTATTATTGGATTAATTGCAGATAGATATTTTAATGCTGAAAAAATACTAGGTGTTTTACATTTGGTAGGTGCTATTTTAATGTATCAAATGTCGCAAATTACAGATTTTAATGCTTTTTACCCTTACGTATTAGGCTATATGATTGCCTATATGCCAACCTTAGCATTGGTAAACTCAGTGTCTTTTAATCAAATGAATAATCCTACAAAACAATTTCCTATGGTTCGTGTTTTTGGAACGATTGGATGGATTTTAGCGGGCTGGGTAATTAGCCTTGTATTTAAGTGGGATTCCATTGAAAATATTGGACAAGGAATGTTGTCGAATACATTTTTTATGGTTGCCATAGCGTCTGCAATTATGGGTGTATTTAGTTTTACTTTACCAAAAACCCCTCCAAGTATTAATAAAAATGAAAAAGTAAGAATTACGGATATTCTTGGCTTAGATGCTTTAAAATTATTAAAAGACAAAAACTTCTTTATCTTTTTCATATCCTCTATTTTAATCTGTATCCCATTAGCATTTTATTATCAAAATATTAGTCTTTTTTTAACTGAAATGAAGATTGAAAATTCAACATCTTGGGCATCTTTAGGTCAAATTTCTGAAGTATTGTTCATGTTACTTTTGCCTTTTTTCTTTAAGAAGTACGGTTTAAAAAAGACTATTTTATTTGGGATGCTAGCTTGGGGAATACGCTATTTGCTTTTTGCCTTTGGAGACGCAGGAGATTTATTTTTTATGTTAGTACTTGGAATTTTACTACATGGAATATGTTATGATTTCTTTTTTGTGTCTGGACAGATTTATACAGATTCTAAAGCAGGAGAAAAGTTTAAAAGCGCTGCTCAAGGACTCATTACATTGGCAACTTATGGTATAGGCATGTTAATTGGATTCTGGGTTGCAGGACAAATTTCTGATAAATATTTACTATCAGAAGGCACGCATAGTTGGCAGGATATCTGGATGTTTCCAACAGTTTTTGCATTTGGAGTAATGCTGCTTTTCGCTATTTTCTTTAAAGACGAAAAAATTGAATATAAATCTTAATGAACGCATAAAATAGATAAATGAGCTCAAAAATTAGATTAGGGATTTTAGGAGGTGGCGGAGATTCTCTTATTGGTGTTCTACATAGAGTTGCATCAGCAATGTATGATCAATATCAAATTGTTGGTGGTGTATTTAATCCCATTTGGGAAGAAAACATTGGTTTTGCTGAAAAAATTGGATTGCCTACTAATAAAGTTTACAAAGATTTTGACACCCTAATTGAAGAAGAATTAAAACTTCCAGAAACAGAAAGAATGCAAGTTGTCTCAATATTAACACCCAACTTTCTTCACTTCCCAATGGCCAAAAAACTGTTAGAAAATAATTTTAATGTGATTTGCGAAAAACCAATGACCACTACTTATGAAGAGGCAAAAATATTGGAAAGCACACTCCAAAAGGCAGAAGTTATTTTCGCAGTGACTTATACATATACCGGTTATCCTATGATTCGTCAAATGCGTGAAATGATAGCCAACGGAGATATAGGGAAAGTTCATAAAATTGATACTCAATACTATCAAGGATGGATAAACCCAATTATTCATGATAAAGAAAAGCGTAAAAACACATGGCGACTAGACCCTGAAAAAGGAGGGATTAGCTGTTGTGTTGGAGACATAGGAACACACGCATTTGATATGATTGAATATGTAACTCAATTAAACATAAATTCAGTACTAGCAGATCTAAATTACCTTTACAGCGATAATAAGATGGATGTAGATGGCACTATATTAATACGCTGTTCTAACAATGCTAAAGGGGTTATTCGTACAAGTCAAATTGCTACTGGTGAGGAAAATAATTTTACTATACAAATTTATGGTGAAAAAGCAGGTTTAAAATGGGAACAGGAAAATCCTAATTATTTATATCTCTTAGAAGACGGCAAACCACTTAAAATATTAAAGCCTGGACATTCTTACAACAGTAAATTATCACTTGATGGTACAAAATTACCACCTGGACATCCAGAAGGTATTTTTGATTCTATGGGAAATATTTACAAAGGAATAGCACGAGCTATTAAAAATAAACCTTACAATCATGGAGAATTCCCTACAATAACTGATGGAGTTAGAGGAATGAATTTTATTGAACGTGTTGTAGAATCCCACCAAAACGGAAACGTTTGGATTAATTTAGATGAATAAAATTAAATGAAAACTATTAAAGGACCAGCAGTATTTTTAGCACAGTTTGTAGATAAAAAAGCTCCATTTAATTCTTTAGATGGGATGTGTAAATGGGCTTCAGATTTAGGATATAAAGGTATACAAATACCTACATGGGAACACTTTCTTATTGATTTGGACAAAGCTGCTGAAAGTCAGATCTATTGTGATGAATTAAAAGGAAAAATAAATAGTTATGGCTTAGAAATTACCGAATTATCAACGCACTTACAAGGGCAATTAGTGGCAGTAAACCCAGCGTATGACTTAATGTTTGATAATTTTGCGCCAGATGCAGTTAAAAACAATCCAAAAGGCAGAACAGAGTGGGCAATAGATACCGTAAAAAAAGCAGCCATAGCAAGCCGAAGATTAGGACTTAATGTTCACGCAACATTTTCAGGAGCACTACTCTGGCATACATGGCATCCTTGGCCACAACGACCAGTAGGGTTGGTTGAAATGGGATTTGAAGAACTTGCAAAAAGATGGCTGCCAATACTAGATGTATATGATGAAAATGGTGTAGATATATGTTATGAAGTTCACCCTGGAGAAGATATTCATGATGGCGATACTTTCGAACAATTTTTAGATGCCACAGGAAATCATAAACGCGTAAATATTCTTTATGACCCTTCCCACTTTGTGTTACAACAATTGGACTATATTGAGTACATAGACCATTACCATGAGTTTATTAAAGCCTTTCATGTAAAAGATTCTGAGTTTAATCCAACAGGCAAAAAAGGTGTTTTTGGAGGATATAATGATTGGCGTAATCGTGCAGGACGATATCGTTCTCCAGGAGATGGTCAAATAGATTTCAAAACTATTTTTACAAAATTAACTGAATATGGTTGTGATGTTTGGGCTGTAATGGAATGGGAATGTTGTATTAAAAGTCCAGAACAAGGTGCAAAAGAGGGCGTGCCTTTTATACAAAGTCATATAATTGAAGCAACACAAAAAGCTTTTGATGATTTTTCTGGAGCAGAGATAGATAAAGAACAACTTAAAAAAATATTAGGAATTTAAAATTAGAATTATGAAAAAAATAATATTACTTATTTGTTCGATTGTTTTCTTCACATCTTGTAATGATACTTCAAAAGTGCAAGAACGGGATATTCAAAATACTTCAGATGAAGCCACTAAAAATGAACCTACAAAACCTGAAGAAACTGAAGTCTGGAAACCAATACCTCCAACTATAAATCCTTTTGGGCAAAATGGAGTACCTAGTGATGCCATAGTGCTTTTTGATGGATCTAATTTTGATGAATGGATTTCAGCAAAGGACTCTACAGAAGTTAAATGGGTTTTAAATGGAGATGGTAGTATGACGGTTAAAGACAAAACGGGTGATATACAAACCAAAAGAAATTTTGGTAGTGTACAACTTCATGTAGAATGGCGATCTTCTGCTGAAATTCGTGCTAATGGCCAAAACAGAAGCAATAGTGGTGTTTATCTTCAGAATAGATATGAAGTTCAAGTATTAGATAATAATGATAATGCAACTTACTCTAACGGTCAAGTGGGCTCTATCTATAAACAATCTATTCCTTTAGCAAAAGCCTCTGTAGCAACGGGCAAATGGAATACCTATGATATAATTTACCATGCACCCGAATTTAATTCTGATGGAGATAAAACAAAATCGGCAACTATAACAGTATTACACAATGGAGTATTAATTCAAGACCTTTTTAAAATTAAAGGCACAACAGAATATATTGGTTGGCCTAAAAACGTTGCTCATGGTCCAGCACCTATTAAATTACAAGATCATGGTGACAATAGCGGAGTCAGTTATAGAAATATTTGGATTAGAGAATTGAATTAAAGATAGTCGCTCAATTTATGCGCCTTTTATTTTTTGTGAGATTATATTTTAGACTCAAAAATTCAACTAAACTCATAAATAATTTTAAATTCTGATTCGAGAATAGGTCAATACAGTGTACTTAAATAATTATCCATGCTCTACAGTAATTTGTAAAGCTTTTTTTATATAAAAATTATTCTTCTACTTAGAAAAACAATAAAAATTAGTACAATATCCTAATGAAATAATTCAATTATTAATTAATAGTTATAAACTAAAAAATTGGCCTAGATTTGTAAGAATATATAGT
>UOEB01000014.1_pt1 | contig 16094 bp, 12 predicted proteins | sample 1989961 | NCBI WGS metagenome assembly UOEB01 (sample SAMEA4712198, study PRJEB27164) | hydrothermal vent metagenome | biome: marine basaltic hydrothermal vent biome; feature: marine hydrothermal vent; material: mineral | place: Pacific Ocean | collected 2011-06-14/2011-07-23 | depth 1691 m | reverse complement strand
TTAAAGTTTTAAAGCTACTCATTAACGGTTAATAATCAAGTATTAATGACTATAAATTGCAAAGGACAACTCATTGACTTATCAGCACCAAAAGTGATGGGGATTTTAAACATTACTCCCGATTCTTTTTATGATGGTGGTTTCTATAAAAATGATAAAGACATTTTACTCCAAACCGAAAAAATGTTAAATGAAGGTGCTACCTTTATTGATGTTGGCGCTTATAGTTCACGTCCTAACGCTACTCATATTAGTGAAACTGAAGAATTGAAACGCATACTTCCTATAGTTGAGTTATTAGTAAAACATTTCCCTGAAACTAACATATCTATAGACACGTTTAGAAGTGCTGTTGCAAAACAATGTATTGAAGCTGGAGCTGCTCTAATTAATGATATTTCGGCAGGACAAATGGATAACAACATGATGAAAATAGTTGCAGAACTTGGAGTCCCTTATATTATGATCCATATGAAAGGTACACCTCAAAAAATGCAACAGCAAACCAATTACACTAATTTAGTAAAAGATATTTTATTTTATTTTTCTGAGCGAATCACCGAAGCGAGAGCTCATAAAATAAATGATATTATTATTGATCCAGGTTTTGGATTTTCTAAAAATTTGGAACAAAACTATGAGTTATTAAACAAACTAGAGTTATTTAAAAATTTAGACTTACCAATACTTGTAGGTGTTTCAAGAAAGTCTATGATTTATAAATTATTAGACGCTACACCTCAAGAAGCTTTAAATGGCACAACAACATTAAATACGGTTGCACTTACAAAAGGCGCCAATATATTACGCGTTCATGATGTTAAAGAAGCAATAGAATGTATAAAAATCATCCATCAAATGAGCTAAATGAAACGATTATTCATCATCTTACCTGTTATTCTACTACTCACCTCTTGTAACAAAAAAACAGTACTACTTCCAGAAACTGACACTAAAGAGATTACTGAAATACTAGACGTGTCGCCTATTTATATCTTTTACGATGAAACAAAACCAGACAGTACTGATTTTAATCGCAAAAACATGATAAGCACAACCAATTGGTTGGTAAATATTGACAAACGATTAATGTTAAAACAAATACTACCGCATCTACAATATTTGCAAGAAAAACGAAATAAAGATGGTATGCATAAAAACGAGAATGCTAAAAATTACTTCACTTGCTTTAATCCTGAAATTCAAAACTTAGCATTTATTGAGTTTACTGATCTTGCGTTTCATGATAAATCTTCAGAAAAATATTTTTCAGAAAACAGTATTGTAATTGATTTTAATACCGATAATGAAATAATAATTCTAAATCCAAACACAAATAAAATCATTTTAAAAACTGTGACTGATTATTTATTAAATAGCATTGAAGAAGTGGTTACTCTTGGAAACATTATCTATTTAAACTTCAACAAAAACCTTTCGTTTCAAGATTATATTACTTACAAGTCCTTATTATTACACCTAGACAGAAATAATGTAACCATCTCAAATGATGAGTTTATCTATAATTAGTATATTTATTAAAATTTAAAACACGCGAATCACTTGGAAATATTTGATGACCTATTAAAATTTACTGTTCTTGATGTAATCGATATTATTTTAGTTGCTGTCCTACTCTATTATGTGTATAAACTCATAAAAGGTACAGTTGCCATAAATATTTTTGTTGGTATTGTTATTACGTACCTTATTTACCTCCTTGTTGATGTGTTACAAATGAAAATGCTTACTAAAATTCTTGGTGGATTTATGAGTGTTGGACTTATTGCTTTAATTGTAGTGTTTCAACCAGAAATACGAAAGTTTTTACTCATGATTGGTTCCACTAATATTGGAAAAAAAGGAGGATTGCTAAAGCGCATGAGTTTTTTAAAAACTGAGGGCGTTAACAAAACAGATGCAGATATTATTGTCTCAGCTTGTGTTAAAATGGGAAGCTCAAAAACAGGAGCATTAATTGTTTTAGAGCGCAATAACAATCTTGATTTTTTAGTGGCTACTGGAGACGAAATGAATATTAAAGTTACACAACCCATTTTAGAAAGTATCTTTTTTAAAAATAGCCCTTTACACGACGGCGCTATTATTGTAGCCAACAATACCATAAAAGCCACACGTGTTATTTTACCTGTAAATAATGAAAAAAAAATTCCTGAACATTTTGGTTTACGTCATAGAGCTGCTATTGGTGTTACTGAAAAAACAGATGCTATTGCTTTAGTTGTTTCTGAAGAAACGGGACAAGTATCATACATTAAAAATGGGGAGTTTGTGATCTACAAAAATACTCAAGAATTAATTCAGAAAATCTTAGAAGATCTTGAATAACTAAGCAACTTCCTCTTGCATAAACTGAACTTCGTATAGGTTTTTGTAATATCCTTTTTCTTTTTTTAGGAGTTCAGCATGGGTCCCTTGCTCAACAATTTGTCCAGCATCCATAACAATAATATTATCGGCTTTTTTAATAGTCGCCAAACGATGTGCAATAACAATAGAGGTTCTACCTTTAGTAATTTTATCAGTAGCATCTTGTATGAGTTGTTCTGAATACGAATCGACAGACGATGTTGCTTCGTCTAAAATTAAAATACTCGGATTTGTTACATAAGCTCTTAAAAACGAAATAAGCTGACGCTGACCAGAAGATAACATTACACCGCGCTCTTTTACATTGTAATGATACCCGTTAGGTAAACTCATAATAAAATCGTGAATTCCTATTTGTCTTGCAGCACGCTGTACATCTGCTTCAGAAATATCAGGATTATTTAAAGTAATATTATTTAAAATAGTATCTGCAAACAAAAATACATCTTGCAATACTACCGCAATTTGATTCCTTAAAGAATGAAGTGTAACCTCTTTTATATTAATATTGTCTATTAAAATTTCACCTGAACCGATATCATAAAAACGATTCAACAAATTAATAATGGTAGATTTTCCTGCTCCAGTAGCACCAACTATGGCTACAGTATCTCCTGCGTTTACATGAAATGAAACGCCTTTGAGTACTTCTTCATTTTCAACATAAGAAAATTGCACGTTCTTAAATGTAATATCCCCTTTATAATGTGAAACGATGCGTTTTCCTGAATCTTCTATATTGGAGGTTGTATCTAAAACTCTAAACACTCTATCGGCAGCAACCATTCCCATTTGTAGGGTGTTGAATTTATTAGCAATTTGATATAGTGGTCTAAATATCATAGGAATCATCATCACAAAGGCAGTAAGATCTCCTAATGTAGCTGTTTGGTCAAAAACCGCATTTAAGCCTCCATACCAAACCACTAAACCCAATGTAATTGATGATAATAATTCAGCTATAGGAAAGAAAATTGAATTATACCAAACGGTTTTTAACCAGCCCTTTTTATGTCTTTCGTTTATGACTTTAAAATTATTGTATTCGGTATTTTCACGTGTAAACAATTGCAATATTTTCATTCCCGTAACACGCTCTTGTACAAATGAGTTTAAGTTGGATACTTCGTTACGCACTTCTTCAAACGCTTTTTTCATATACTTCTGAAAAATCTTTGTTGCAAAAAGCACAATAGGAAGGGTTAAAAATACAATGATACTTAAACGCCAATTTATATAAACCATAACGCCACCAACCACTGTCATTTTAAGAATATCGCTAAAAATCATGAATAAGCCTTGCCCAAAAATATCGGCAATACGTTCCATATCAGTCACTGCACGAGTAATTAAAACACCAACAGAAGAATTGTCGTAATACTTCATTTTAAAATTAAGAATGTGCTTGAATAATTTTACTCTAATATCTCTTACTACCGATTGTCCTAACCATGTTGCATAATAGATAAACACCAACTGCGTAGTTACTTCTAAAATAAGTAACACAAGCATTACAATAATGTAGATTAAAAATCCTTGAGCCTCTTTAGTTGCAATATTATTATCAATGGCTTCCTGCAGTACTAAAGGCCGCAAAGCTCCAAAAATAGCAAGACCTATAACTGCTACCAGCGTACCATAAAACACCCAACGATATGGATTTATAAATTTAAGTAGTCGTTTAAAAAGACTTAAATCGAAAACATTTTCTTTTGTTTTAGCCATTTAGTGCTTTTATGTGTTTTGGATATTCAATTTTTAATAAATATAATGCATGCCCCGGAACTGATGCTCCAGCCTGAGACCTATCTTCAGATTTAATCACATCACGTAATTGTGCAACTTTCATTTTCCCAGTGCCAATTTCAATCATTGTACCAACAATGGCGCGTACCATATTGCGTAAAAAACGATTAGCTTTAATGGTAAACACCAGTTCGTCATTTTCAATTACCCATGCAGCATTCATAATCTCACAATTGTATGTTTTTACATCTGTATTACTTCTTGAGAAGCATTTAAAATTTTTATACTCTAATAAAATTTTAGTGGCTTCGTTCATTTTATTTATATCTAATGTTTGCTTAAAACAGTATGTATCATTAAATGTAAACACATTTTTAGTTAAAGAAATTCGGTAAATATATGTTCTACTTATGGCGTCAAAACGAGCATGAGCATCATCGTTTACTTTAAAGATATTATGAATAGCAATGTCTTTTGGTAAAAACGAATTCAGATTATATTTTAATTTTTCAAAATCTATTTCATTTGAAATATCAAAATGTGCAAACATTTGCATGGCATGAACTCCTGCATCTGTACGTCCCGCCCCTACAATACCAATTTTTTGTTTTAATAAAGTGGTCAAGGCTTTCTCTAAGACCTCCTGTACAGAAATAGCATTGGGTTGATTTTGCCAACCATGATATGCTTTTCCGTTGTAAGACAGCTCAATAAAATACCTCAATTTATTTTTGATACTTTTGTTAATAAAGACACAAAGATAGTTAGTTTTGTCATTCCTGCGAAGGAGGAATCTTAATACTTTATTAAAACTATTTCAGCTAAAAAATTTATCGTGAGTTGGATTGAAGACAAAAAAATATGAGACTACTTCCTTCTGAAATATTTATCCTGAATTATATTTATAAAATTTTGCATAAATCAAGGGAACAAATTAGTAAAAAATGTTATTTAATTAAATAGATTTCCACTTTCGTAGAAAATAAATATGACTAAAATTCTCCTCCTTTCTGATACTCATGGCTATATTGACGATTCCGTTTTAAAATATGTAAAACAAGCCGATGAGGTTTGGCATGCCGGAGATATTGGCAATTTAAAGGTTACTGATGCTATTAAAGCACTTAAACCTTTACGCGCTGTTTATGGAAACATTGACGATGCTAAAACACGTATTGAATTTCCAGAGCACAACCGTTTTATGTGTGAACAAGTTGATGTTTGGATTACACATATTGGAGGTTATCCAAAACGATATGATATGAGAGTACGGGAAACTATTAAGCAAAATCCGCCAGATCTTTTTATTAGTGGTCATTCGCATATTTTAAAAGTAATTCCTGATAAAAAATTGAACTTATTGCACATGAATCCTGGTGCAATAGGAATATACGGTCTTCATAAAGTAAGAACTATGTTGCGTTTTACTATTGATGGCAAAAAAATAGATAACTTGGAAGTGATTGAGTTTAAACGATAAAAGAAAACCCAAAGCTTTCACTTTGGGTTTTCACGCACTAATACTACTAAGATGATAGGTTTATCTCAATCGATCTACTGATTTTACGAGTTCTTCATCCTTTTTTATGGCTTTATTGGCTAAAACCAAAAATACGATAGAAAAAATAGGTAGAAGCATCCCAATACCTTTCTCAGAAACGTCTGTTTCTCCAGATAAATTTAGCGAACGATACACAAATAATCCTAGTAAAATAAAGTTTAATATTATATTTAGACGTCCCAATACAAATTGAGTTTGTCTGTTATTATACTTAAAAATAGCAATTAAAGACAATGCTGCTGAACCCAAGAACAAACTTAAATACAAAATATCATCTTTTGCATAAAAAACAACTTCTTTAGTTGTTATCCATAAATTGAACACAAATATCAATCCTGCCGAAACTCCGGCAGATATTAAAAGATAAATAGTTTGTATTCTTTGAAGCATTCCTTTTTATTGAAGCACAAAAATAATAGTTTCTTTTTTAAAACATATATTATTTATTAAAAATAAAGTTGTATCATTGCAATATATGTACAAGTGCTTTTACTGTACAGCATTAGATCTTCAAAAAATAAATCATATTCAAAATTATTACCTCGTATTCCTCTAAGGAAAAGTGCGTGACAATATAATTTCTTAAAATAACAAATCACATAATTCAACAATGTTTGAAATTTCACAATTAAAAGAAAAAAAACTTCCTGAGTTACAGGATATAGCGAAGCAATTAAAAATATCAAAGTATCGCTCTTTAAAAAAATTAGATCTCGTATACCAAATATTAGATCATCAAGCCGCTAATCCAGTAGCTGCAACTCCTAAAGCTGAAAAGGAAAATAGAAAACCACAACGACAAAAGAGAGAGCGTGTAGAACGAAGCAAGGAGAATTCACCAAAAACTCAGCAAAAATCTTTAGACTTCAAAGAAAAAGTTCAAGAAGTAACCGAAAGCAATAAAGAAAACTCTATTACTGAGCCTCAAAACAAAAAACCTATTAAAAAAGAGCCTCAAGCTAAAGACAATCAGAATCGTCCGCAACAAAAGGACAATCAAAATCGTCCTCAACAGAGAGACAATCAAAATCGTCCTCAACAAAAAAGCAATCAGAGTAATTCTCAAAAAGACGATACTAATCAAAATAATAATAAAAATCAGAATAAAGGAATCCAACAAAATAGAGGCTCTCAAAATCAAGACAATAAAGGTAATAAAGATAACAGAAACCGTTATCGTGAACCAGATTTTGAATTTGATGCTATTATTGAAAGTGAAGGCGTTCTAGATGTAATGCAAGATGGTTATGGGTTTTTACGCTCTTCCGATTATAATTATTTATCGTCTCCAGATGATATTTATGTATCACAATCACAAATTAGACTTTTTGGACTAAAAAAAGGAGATACCGTTTTAGGAAATGTAAGACCACCTAAAGAAGGTGAGAAATATTTTCCTTTAATTAAAGTAATAAAGATTAATGGTCAAGACCCACAAGTAGTAAGAGACCGTGTTTCTTTTGAACATTTAACCCCTTTATTTCCTCAGGAAAAATTCAATTTAGCGGAAAAACAGGCAACCATATCAACTCGAATAATGGATTTGTTTTCCCCAATTGGCAAAGGACAACGTGGTATGCTTGTATCTCAACCAAAAACAGGTAAAACCATGTTACTAAAGGATATTGCAAATGCTATTGCGGCAAATCATCCTGATGTGTATCAAATGATTTTATTGATAGATGAACGTCCAGAGGAAGTGACAGATATGCAACGTAATGTAAGAGGTGAAGTTATTGCTTCAACCTTCGATAAAGAAGCGCATGAACATGTAAAAATTGCAAATATAGTTTTAGAAAAGGCGAAACGTTTAGTAGAATGTGGCTATGATGTTGTTATTTTACTAGATTCAATCACGCGTTTGGCAAGAGCATATAATACTGTACAACCCGCTTCTGGTAAAATTTTAAGTGGTGGTGTTGATGCTAATGCACTACATAAACCAAAACGTTTCTTTGGAGCCGCTCGTAATATTGAAAATGGCGGATCGCTAACCATTATTGCCACTGCACTTACAGAAACAGGTTCAAAAATGGATGAAGTTATTTTTGAAGAATTTAAAGGCACAGGTAATATGGAGTTACAATTGGATAGAAAAATTTCTAACCGTAGAATCTATCCTGCCATAGACCTTACCTCATCAAGTACACGTAGAGACGATTTATTGTTAGATAAGAATACTATTCAACGTATGTGGGTAATGCGTAAATACCTTGCAGACATGAATCCAGTTGAAGCTATGGAATTTATTAACGGTCGCTTTAAACAGACTAGAAATAATGAAGAGTTTTTAATTTCTATGAATAGCTAAACACTTTATTACACAAAAATAAAAACCTCAAAAGAATTTATCTTTTGAGGTTTTTTTTATTTCCAGATTAATTTAAAGCACAAAAAAGCCCTTCAAAACTGAAAGGCTTTAAATATATTTTAAATAAAACTCTTAGATTATAAAGAAGCTATATGCTTAGTTAATCCAGATTTTAAATTAGCTGCTTTATTAGCGTGAATAATATTATTCTTAGCCAATTTATCTATCATAGATACTACCGAAGGAAATAATTTTTCAGCATCTTTTTTCTTAGTCATCTCACGTAATTTTTTAATAGCATTACGCGTAGTTTTATGCTGATACTTATTTCTTAAACGTTTCGTTTCGTTACTTCTAATTCTTTTTAATGCTGACTTATGATTTGCCATTTTCTTTTTTATTAAATCGTTGTAGCCCGTAGGGGAATCGAACCCCTCTTACCAGGATGAAAACCTGGCGTCCTAGCCGATAGACGAACGGGCCATTATTTCAATAATCTTCACAAAGTTTCCAATGCGGATGCAAAAATACAACTATTTTTAAATGTTGCAACTTCTAAATGAAATTTTTCAAAAAAAATAATTAATATGCTTTCGCAAACAATACTCTTTGCTTAGAAGGATTCCCTGTAAACACACATTTCCCCGTTTCTTCCTTTGCATCTAAAGGAATACAGCGGATTGACGCCTTAGTAAGTTCTTTAATTTTATCTTCGGTTTCAGAAGTACCATCCCAATGTGCCGAAATAAATCCTCCTTTATTTTCTAATACATCCTTAAATTCATCAAAAGTATCAACTCTTGTTGTATGACTAGCTCTAAAATCAAGTGCCTTTTGGAATAAACTATTTTGAATTTCTTTTAATAAATCTTTTACTTTATCTCCAAGGTTGTCAAGATTAATCACTTCTTTAGAAAGCGTATCTCTTCGCGCTAATTCTACAGTTCCATTTTCTAAATCCTTTGGCCCAATAGCTATACGTAAAGGCACTCCTTGTAATTCATGTTGTGCAAATTTTGCTCCTGGTCGAAACGTTGTTCTATTATCAAACTTAACAGAAATGCCTTTTGTTCTAAGTTCACTCATTAAGTTATTAGCAACATTTGTTATCTCTTCCAATTGCTCATCATTTCTATAAATAGGCACGATAACCACTTGGTTAGGTGCTAAATTTGGAGGCAAAACCAATCCTTTATCATCACTATGTGTCATAATTAAAGCACCCATTAAACGCGTAGAAACGCCCCAGGATGTTGCCCAAACATAATCCTGCTTTCCTTCTTTATTGGTGAATTTTACATCAAAAGCTTTGGCAAAATTTTGTCCTAAAAAGTGAGATGTTCCAGCTTGTAATGCTTTTCCATCTTGCATTAATGCTTCAATACAAAACGTTTCTTCGGCGCCAGCAAAACGTTCACTCTCCGTTTTTATTCCTTTTATAACAGGAATGGCCATAAAGTTTTCGGCAAATTCGGCATATACATTATTCATTAATTCTGCTTCTACCATTGCTTCCTTTCTAGTCTCATGAGCAGTATGTCCTTCTTGCCATAAAAATTCAGCAGTACGCAAAAATAAACGCGTACGCATTTCCCAACGTACAACATTTGCCCATTGATTTATAAGCAATGGCAAATCTCTATAAGACTGAATCCAGCCTTTATAAGTATGCCAAATAATAGCTTCACTGGTAGGTCTAACTATTAATTCTTCTTCTAGTTTAGAAGTAGGATCAACTCTTAATTTTCCTTCATTGTTAGGGTCATTTTCTAATCGATAATGTGTAACAATGGCACATTCTTTTGCAAACCCTTTGGCATTCTTTTCTTCGGCTTCAAACAAACTTTTGGGAACAAAAAGAGGAAAATATGCGTTTTGATGGCCTGTTTCCTTAAACATTCTATCTAATTCTGCTTGCATTTTTTCCCAAATTGCATAACCATATGGCTTAATAACCATACATCCTCGAACCGCTGAGTTCTCCGCCATATCGGCTTTAATAACAAGTTCGTTATACCATTTTGAATAATCTTCGCTTCTACTCGTGAGATTTTTGCTCATATATCTTGGTTTGGCACAAATATTGTAACTATGTTAAATAATAAAATAGTTCGACAAAACTAACTATTTTTGTTATGTTCAACAATTAATTTATAGAGATATGCAATTAAATAACAACTTAAAATCCAAATTACATGTTATAGGTGTATTTGGTTTACTGTTTGGCTTAGCATCTTGTGGTTCTTATCAATATGCAGGTTACGAAGATGATAGTGTTTATGGTACTTCTGAAAAAAAAGTTGAATACCAAAAAGAATCTGCTCAAGAAAGTTCAACTTCTCAAAATTCTAGTTACTACCAAAACTATTTTAAAGAAAAATCAATGTTACTTGATAATATATCTCAAGATTCAATTTTTACTGATATTGATTCATATGAAGGTAATTATGATGTTGAAAATGATACTTTAAACTATCCTGCTAGTTATGCTGGCTGGGGACAAAATACCACCGAAGTTAGCATCAATCTTTATGGTGGTTATGGAGGCTTTTATGATCCATTTTATTATGGTGTTGGATATGGCTTCGGATATGGTGGCTTCGGATATGGCGGCGGCTACGGGTATGGAGGTTTTTATGACCCATTTTATTATGGTTTTGGATATGGCGGCTTTGGGTATGGCGGTTTCGGATATGGTTATCCTTATTACTACGGTTATGGATATGGGCATGGATATTACGGTTATGGGCACAATTACTATGGAAATAATGGATACTATCGCGGACGTAGTACTTCCTATGTTAATGGACGTCGAGGATCTGCATATTCTTCAAGTATAAGTGGCTTAAGTAATAGACGAAGCACACTAAACAGTACACTATCGAGAAGAACAAATAGTAGAGTAACTAATACAAATAGCTCTCGATTTAGACGAAGCAGTTCCAGATTGAACGCTACATCTTCAAGACCTAGAACAACGATTACGAGACCTAGAACGACAACAACTAGACCTAGAACAACTACCACAAGGCCTAGAAGAAGTAGTTCAAATAATAGGTCATACAACAGATCTTCTTCTAACTCAAGAAGTAATGGAAGCTATTCAAGATCTTCTTCTGGTGTGAGGAGTTCTGGAAGTTCATCTAGATCTTCTTCATCAAGAAGTAGAAGTAGTGGGCGAAGTAGTTCTTCTAGAAGAGGGCACAATTAATTTATTAAGAAACTAATAAAGAAAAGATTAAGGTATGAAAAAGTTTACATTACTATTCATAGGTGTTCTATCTATGTCTACAATTTACGCACAAGATATTACTGATGCTGTTAGATATGCCTCAGATGCAATTCAGGGAACTGCGCGTTTTAGAGGAATGAGTGGTGCATTTGGAGCATTAGGCGGAGACATGTCTGCAGTTAGTTTAAATCCTGCTGGAGCTGCCATTTTTAATAACAGTCATACATCATTAACACTATCAAATTCTGATGTTGACAATAAAACAACATATTTCAATAACTCTAATTCGTCTTCAAATTCTAATTTTGAAATGAATCAAGCTGGAGCGGCATTTGTTTTTAATAATTACAATAATAATTCACCTTGGCGTAAATTTGTTTTAGGTTTTGCCTATGAGCAAACACAAAACTATGACACTCGTTTTTTCGCTTCTGGAATTAGTAATACATCTATAGATAGTTATTTTTTAGCAAATGCCCAAGGGCTACGTCTCGACGAAATTTCTGCCTTTCCAGACGAATCTATAACTAATGCATACAGAGAAATTGGAAACTCATTTGGTTTTGCAAATCAACAAGCTTTTTTGGGTTTTGAATCTTTCATTCTTGAACCAGATACTAATGACGATGCAAACACTTTATACACATCTAACATTGCTCCTGGATCTTTTAATCAAGAGTATTCCTATGCTTCAACTGGTTATAATGGTAAATTCACCGTTAATCTAGCTATGCAATATGAAGACAATTTATTTTTAGGTATAAATCTTAATTCTCACTTTATTAACTACGAACGCTCCACCTTTTTATTTGAAGAAAATTCAAATTTAGGTTCGCTAGTTAATGAAGTTGGATTTGAAAACAATCTTTCAACCATTGGTAATGGTTTTTCTTTTCAACTAGGTGGTATTGCAAAATTGAATGATATGGTAAGAGTAGGTATTAGTTACGACTCTCCTACATGGTACACGATTAGTGAAGAAACTACGCAGTATTTATCTACTGTAAGAGATGATAATGGTTCTGTTGCATTGGCTCTTGACCCACAAGTTGTAAATGTGTTTCCAGATTACAAATTACAAACGCCTTCAAAAATAACTGGAAGTATAGCATTGATATTTGATAAAAAAGGATTGATTAGTTTTGACTACTCTAGAAAAGATTATGGAAATACTAAATTCACTCCACAATCTGATTCTTTCTTTGCAGCACAAAATAATATTATAAGTACTAATTTAACGGCTGCTAACACCTATAGAATAGGTGGCGAAGTAAGACAAGATGATTTTAGTTTTAGAGGCGGTTATAAATTTGAAGAAAGCCCTTATAAAGACAGCTCTTTTTATGGTGACTTAAAAGGATTTTCTCTAGGAATAGGCTATAATTTTGGAGGTTCAAGATTAGACTTAGCATATGAAAATTCTAATAGAACGATAAATCAACAATTATATGATGTTGGTTTAACTAATACTACTCGTATTAAAACTGACTATTCTAATTTCACATTATCATTAAGTATGAATTTATAGTATAATTATTTTAACATAAAAAAAGCCTGAAGATATTCTCTTCAGGCTTTTTTATATCATCTCTTTAAAGAAAAATGCGCTTTAAATATTTTCAATATACCATCGCTAGGTTCTATATACTCTACTGTAAACCAATAATCACTTGACGGCAATTTATGACCGTTAAAAGTTCCATCCCATCCTAAGCTTAATGGGCTCAATTGCTTTAATAGTTTACCATATCTATCAAAGATATAAATTGTGGAATTTGGTTGTGTTGCTATTCCTTGAATATTCCATGTATCATGATACCCATCGTCATTTGGAGTAAAATATCTTGGATAATCTATGACAATCTGAATTTCAGAAATCTCATTGCAATTCAATAAATCTCTAACATAGATAGTATGTTCGCCTCCTGTTACTTGCTCAAATATATTTGAACTTTGCCATGGCTCAAAATCTAATCTAAACTCATATTCACCAATACCAACAACTGTTACTTCTAGAATATTGTTGTTTGAAAATGCTGTTGATAATAATTCTACCGAAATACTTTCTGGAGGATAAGAACCTACGACTATAGTACTTGCAGGTATTCTACATCCAGTAGCAATATTTGTTGCAATTACTGTATAATCTCCTGCAATTGTTGGTGAAAAAGAAGGACCTGTAGCACCAGTTATAATGACACTATTTGGGTTTGTGTTTACTTCAGATTCAGTCCCATTATACCATTGAAACGTATATTCAGTTTCACTTAATTGAGTATTTATTGGTGGCACAGATAAAAATGTATCTGCAACTGGATTAATAACTGCTTGATTGTTGTCTAAACAAATTACATACTGATCTTCTATTGCTATCTCTGGAACTGGGTTAACTATTAATGTTAATGGCACCACTACAAAACACTCGTTAGCCACTGGTAATACACGTACATAAATAGTTTGAGTATTTATTTGTGTATTCTCAAAGCTAAATATGTTTGTTATAATGTTCGTATTTCCTATTATTGCATCTGTTTCATCTTCATAATAAGTGAATGTGAAATCGGTTGGCGATAAGCCATTTAATATTTCTATTTCTCTTCTTGTTATATCAAAAAAATCAAAGCCATTATTATCTACCTCACATTCTTCGATAGCTGTTGGTGCTACATTTAGATTTGCGTACAATATTGTTTTTAAAGGCAATACAATAGTTGATGTACATAAATTTGTTCCTGTTGCTAAAACCAAAATATCTCTATCCAACAAGGTATTGGTATACATTGTTGGATCAGCAATTGGATTATTAGTATCTATATCCAATTGCGATTCAAAATAAGTTAATATGATAGAGGCATCACCTCCTGTAATTTGGTCTTCACGTATGGTTAAGTCGTATAGTGTGTCTATTTGATTACTACAAACACGAATGGTCTCTGGCGTAAATACAGTTGGATTGAGATTTACAACAAGCTCAAAAGTCATGTCGGTATTAACACAGTCATCTGCATCAACTAAACCATTGCCGTTTTTATCGAACTGTGCACGTACATATATGGTTTGTGGATTACTAAAGTTGGTATATGCTGCAGCTGTTGCAATGGGAATATTGCTTATTGCATCTTGTTCACTTAAATGATAACTCACAATAATAGGATCTGTTTGTATGCCAATTACTTCTTGATCTTTTGTAAATAAATCAAAAACAGCTTCATTAGTGTCACTACATAACACATAATCTGCAATCGGATTTACAATTGGCAATGGATTTACTATTAGTGTAATATGACTACCTAAACCTAAGCACGCATTTACCACATCGCTATCCACACGTATATATATATTTTGGGTATTCGGTGATACATCATTTCTATGGTTGCTAATATCTGCTATAGCATTGGTCTCTGCCAAAGCATCTGCTTCATTTGTATAATAGGTAATGGTTAAACTTTGACCTACTGGAAACAACGCTTCTACTTGAGCTGTAGCATTACTAAAATCGAAAGTTGCTATTCCATTGGTATTATTGTTATCAATGAGTTTATCATCACAAACCTCGTAAGTTAAATTAAATGCTGTAGGTATTAGTGTCGCACCTACTACTAAATCTATCCTTGAAGTTCTAAAACAGCCATTATTTGTTTCTATCCTAGCATAAACAATACTGTTTAATGCTATAGGATTTGTATAATTTATAAAGTTAGTAATCTGGTCAGCTAACAATCCTATTTGTGCTTGTGCATCGGTTAAATAATACGTAAATATCTCATTAGCTGCATTGTTAGATATTAATGTATTAGCTTCTGTTAAATTAAAATCTGTAAATCCATCAGTATCATTATCACATTGAGTTAACTCTACTATTGCTGTTACAACAGGAAGTGGGTTTACAACTAGATTAAATGTAGTTGTATCGTAACACGAAGTATTTAATCTATTTTCTATTCTAGCAAAAATAGGCTGCGGATTATTTGTGTTTTGTATAGGAGTTGTTATTTCTGTTCCAATAATTGCCGCATCTGCATCTGCTTGTGTATAATAAAATTTAACTTCAAAATCAGTAGTTAATTGAGTTCCTAATACTTCGGGCGCTTTTGATGTTAAATCAAATGTTACAATCCCATTGGTATCATCTGCATCATCCATATTATCACACAACACAAAATCTAAGGGTTGATTGGCCGTAGGATTATCAAAAACTTCAATCAAAAAACTAGTAGTATCAAAACAGTCTATATTATCGTTATTTTCTATACGCGCAAAAATAGTTTGTGCATTTGATGTATTTGTGTAGGGTGATAAAAGACCGTTTATACCCAAATCGGCATCCCCTTGTGATGTATGATAAGTTATATTAAATTGAATAGCAATTTGCCCTCCAAGAATTTGTGCATTTTGTGTTGTTAAATCAAAACTAAAAAAACCATCGTTATTGTCATCACATTGTAACATATCATTAGCTTGAAATGCAATTGGCACACTATGAAAAACTACAATAAACTCAAAGTCTATAAGAATGTTACCTACATTATCATAAGCAATCGCCGTATAAGTAGCACTTGGAGCCATTACATTATTTAACATAGGACCTGTTTCCGCTGGCAACAAAACACCATCTTTAGCCCATTCATAAATAACAGCATTATTAGTTGTAGCATCAAGACTCATAATATCACCTTCACAAAGATTCGTTGTATTTACAATAGAACAGTCTGTAGCACCTGCATTAGCACCACCAGCATTGGTTTGCTGTAATTGTATAAATCCAGGTAGACCACTGAAATTAGTAATAAGCAACACATAAATTTCTCCAGGTTGTGCATTTACTATCGTGAAGTTTTCAATAAAAGCTCCAG
>UOEB01000213.1_pt1 | contig 16389 bp, 17 predicted proteins | sample 1989961 | NCBI WGS metagenome assembly UOEB01 (sample SAMEA4712198, study PRJEB27164) | hydrothermal vent metagenome | biome: marine basaltic hydrothermal vent biome; feature: marine hydrothermal vent; material: mineral | place: Pacific Ocean | collected 2011-06-14/2011-07-23 | depth 1691 m | reverse complement strand
ATGACACTATTTTTATTGGAAATAGTAAAAAAGTAATTGCCGCTGCAAAAGCGGTAATGTTATAATCAACCGCTCACCAATATCAGAGTTTAAGATTCCCTTTTGTTCAAGTGTTTTATTTATCTTTGTGCAACTTTTAATTTTTGAAAATGATACAATCAATGACAGGTTATGGAAAATCTGTTTTACAGCTTCCAACTAAAAAAATTTCTATTGAAATAAAATCTCTAAATAGTAAAAACCTTGATTTGAATGCTCGTATGCCTTCCATTTATAGAGAGAAGGAATTGAGTATTCGTAAACTTATTGCTTCAAAACTAGAGCGTGGAAAGGTAGATTTCTCATTATATATGGAAATTACTGGAGAAGAAACCACAACACAAATAAACAATCCTGTTGTTAAGACATACATGGAACAATTAAAAGCTATAGTTGATGGTGATGACACTGAATTACTTAAAATGGCTGTTCGGTTTCCTGATGCACTTAACACTGAACGTGATGAAATTGATGAAAGTGAATGGCAAGCCATAGAACATGAAATTAAAAGTACGTTAAACAAAATTCACGACTACAGGAGTGAAGAGGGTCTTGCTCTTGAAAAAGAGTTTAGATATAGAATTCAAAATATTGGTGAGTTGTTAGAGCAAGTTATTACAATTGATCCTGAGCGTATTGAAGGTGTTAGAGAGCGATTACGAAAAGGGATTGCTGAATTAAAAGAGCGTGTTGATGAAAACAGATTTGAGCAAGAACTCGTGTATTATATTGAAAAATTTGATATCACCGAAGAAAAAGTAAGGTTGCAAAATCATTTAGAATACTTTGTTAAGTCCTTAAATTCTAATGATTCCAATGGTAAAAAATTAGGGTTTATTGGTCAGGAAATGGGTCGGGAAATAAACACCATTGGCTCTAAATCTAATTATGCGCCTATGCAAAAATTAGTAGTGCAAATGAAAGACGAACTTGAAAAGATTAAAGAACAACTTTTAAATGTGCTCTAAAAAGTACTTTATTTAACCAAGATTAGTGGGAGGAAAAAACAATAACATAAAACAAGGCAAGCTCATTGTCTTTTCAGCACCTTCAGGTTCTGGTAAAACAACCATAGTGAGGCATTTGCTAAAACAAAACGAATTAAATTTAGAATTTTCCATTTCAGCAACCTCACGAGAAAAACGTGGTGAAGAAATTGACGGAAAAGACTATTACTATATGTCTGCAAAAGCATTCAAAAACAAAATTAAAGCTGATGAATTTTTAGAGTGGGAAGAAGTATATCGCGACAATTTTTACGGCACCTTAAAAACAGAAGTTGAGCGTATTTGGTCTATGGGTAAACATGTAATTTTTGATATTGATGTTTCTGGTGGCTTACGTATAAAACGCAAGTATCCAGAACAAACCTTAGCTGTATTTGTAAAACCGCCAAGTATAGACGAGCTTAAAATTAGATTAAAAAAGCGCAAAACCGAAAGTGAAGATAAAATAAATATGAGGGTTGCAAAAGCTTCGGCAGAATTAGCCACTGCTCCTCTTTTTGATGTTATTATTGAAAATGACACTTTAAATCATGCTTTAAATGAAGCTTATGATTTGGTAAGTAATTTTGTAAATCCTAATAATTAAACAGATGAAGGTTGGTCTTTTCTTTGGTACGTTTAATCCTATTCATGTTGGCCATTTAACTATTGCTAATCATATAGTAGAATATAGTGATCTTGATCAAGTGTGGTTTGTAGTAACACCTCATAGTCCTTTTAAAAAGAAAAACTCGCTTCTTGAAGACAATCATCGTTATCAAATGGTAGATCGCGCTATCGAAAATTACTCAAAACTACGCGTAAGTGATATTGAGTTTAAATTACCGCAACCTAATTATACCATTAATACATTAACGTATTTAGAAGAAAAATATCCAAAACATGAATTTGCGTTAATAATGGGAGAAGATAATTTAAAGAGTTTTCATAAATGGAAAAATTTTGAAGTCATCTTAGAACGTTATTCAATATATGTATACCCAAGAATTTCAAGTGATACAACTAAACATAAATTTGAAAATCATAAAAAGATAACTCATGTTAATGCGCCAATTATGGAATTGTCTTCAACTTTTATAAGAAAGGCGATAAAAGAAGGAAAGAATGTAAGACCAATGCTTCCAGAGCATGTTTGGAATTACTTAGATGAAATGAACTTTTATAAATAGGCAAGTTATATCCAAACCCTTATAAAAAAGAAAACTGCCTAGAGAGATGTCTCTAAGCAGTTTAAAAACTAAAACTAACCAACCAAAATTCTAGCTTCTATTATTAATCCTTGGGTTATCTTTCTTCTCTGTTTTTTGTTTCCGTTTTTTGTTTGTTTTTGATTTATCTGAGTTTTCACTCGCAGTTCTCATATACTGAATATACCCTCGCCCTTCAAACTCATAATACGTTCCTGACGTAGGATGAAACAATTCTATAAGCCCATCATTAATAACGTTTAATTCAAAATATTCATTGTCAAAAAAATCATAATCTAGTGTTAAAGTTTTTAAATAATCATTTCCAACAACATCTTGCACACCATAAACACCTGTATAGTCCCAAAAAATATTATTAACATTACCTATGGCTATATCTTGAGAACTTCTAAATGTAGAGTCGTTGCCTCCAGCTAAAAACTGTAAATAATTTTCGTTATCAAATTCATTAATAGCGCCTATATTGCTGGTATATGTTTTTTCCCAAGCTTCATACTCTTGCAAGAAATAATGGATATTATCATAAAACACAAAATTATAATCAAAATTACTACGCTGATAACCGTTTAAAAAATAGGACGTATCATTATTAGGGTTGTACAATTCTATAGTATTATTATCTATTTGATACACATCAAAAGTTTCAAACCCATCAATATCATGAGTTACATCTAATATCATATTATAAGCATCATAAGTTCCAACAGGAATTCCAAACCCATCTCCTTGACTACCAATACCAACTAAATTATTGTTTGCATACAGTATGCCGTTTCTAAAAGACACGGTAAATGCAATTTGTAAAAAAGGAGTTTCTCCAAATCCAGTAGTTTGATTAATATCAACATACCATAACTCATACGAGTTTAATAATTGGTTTAGAGAAATAGATGAATCCGTATCGTCAATTATAACTTCAGTATAACAAGAGGTAAATAGTGTTGCCACTAAGGCAAATCCTGAAAGTAGTTTTAGAGTCTTCATAAGCGTTTCTTTTAGTTATACTAATGTGTTTTCAAATTGCGTGCCAAAAATGTAATTAGTTGATTGTCAATTATATTTAAAGCGTGATATTTTATGTATTTTTGATATCATAAATTTTTACCTTAAAATGGCTTCAGAACTAAAATATGCTGTCTTTGGAAGCGGAAGTTGGGCAACTGCTATTGTGAAAATGCTTTGCGAAAATCTTGATGAAGTAGGTTGGTACATGCGTAGTATTTATACCAAAGAGCATTTATTAAAACACAAACACAACCCAAACTACTTAAGTTCGGTAGAGTTTCATTTAGAACAACTTAACCTAAGTAATGATATTAATGAAACTGCTGCTTATGCCGATGTGCTTATTTTTGTAATTCCATCTGCTTTTATTCATGGTGAATTAGAAAAATTAAATATTGATATTTCTAGCAAAACAATCGTGTCTGCTGTAAAAGGTATTATTCCAGAAACAGGGTTGCTAGTTGGCGAACATTTTCATGATACTTACAAAATCCCATTTAATAATATCGCTGTTATTGCTGGCCCTTGCCACGCTGAAGAGGTTGCGCTAGAACGTTTGTCTTACCTTACCATTTCTTGTGTAGATGCGATTAAAGCACAAGAAATTGCAAACCAGCTCTCAAGCAATTATATTAAAACAAAAATTAGCGATGACATTATTGGTGTAGAATACGCTGTTATGCTTAAAAACATTTATGCGGTTGCTGCCGGAATTGCACATGGATTAGGTTATGGCGATAACTTCCAGAGCGTACTAATGAGTAATGCTATACGCGAAATGAAGCGTTTTATTAAAAAGATGCACAAAATGAAACGCAACATTAACAATTCTGCTTATTTAGGTGATTTGTTGGTGACTGGTTATTCTGTGTTTTCACGTAATAGAATGTTTGGCAATATGATTGGCAAAGGATACACAGTAAAATCGGCGCAAATGGAAATGAATATGGTTGCCGAAGGTTACTACGCTACAAAAAGTGCGTTTTTGCTTAATAAGCAAAATGTAAAGAAAACACGCCTCCCAATTATTAATGCTGTTTACAGTATTTTATATGAAGGAAAAGAAGCTAAAGATGTATTTAAAAAGTTAACGGATAAGTTAGACTAAAACCAACATAAAATGATTACGAAACTGGGCGAAAAGTTTACGCATCTATTTTTAAAATACATGCCAAACGCATTTGTATTTGCAATACTTTTAACCATAATAACAGGAATTGGTGCTTTTATTTGGTTAGATGTTACACCACTAAAAATTATTCAATCTTGGTACAATGGCTTTTTTGACCTCCTTGAATTTGGAATGCAAATCGTATTAATAATTATTACTGGTTTTAGTATCGCCTTATCGCCAACAATAAAAAAAGGCATTGATAAACTCACAGTTTTTATTAACAGCCCAAAACTAGTTTACTTTTTGGTAGTTATGATTGGCTCGTTATTATCATTAATTAGTTTTGGTTGGATTGTAATTACTTGTGTATTAGCTAGAGAATTAGCTTTACGGATTAAAGGCATTAATTATCCTTTTTTAATAGCCTGTGTGTATATCTCTTTTGGTAATTGGGTGTCTGGATTATCGAGTTCAATTCCATTATTGTTAAATACAGAAAAAAATTATTTAATTGAAACAGGAATATTAACCGATGTTATCCCTACTTCATATACTTTAGGGTCGCCTTTAAATATGGCAATGATTGTTTTGTTTATTGTAGTAGCACCTTTATTTATGCTTCTATTAGTTCCTAAAAAGAAAACCGGCAAAGAGTTAAACGATTTATTAGAAACAACCGAAAAGACCAAAACAATCTCTATTAAAGCCGAAGCTTTAAGTTTAAAACTCCCTTATAAATCAGTCTCAGACATATTAAACAATAGTAGTTTTCTTCAACTGATTATTGTAATTATGGGGTTGACCTATATTATTTTTCATTTTAGTACCAAAGGGTTTAATTTGAATTTTAATATCATGATTTTTATTTTTTTAATCGTTGGAATGTTCTTGCATAAAACACCTATGCGTTTTGTAATTGCAATGAAACGATCGTGTAGCAATATCTCAGGAATTATATTTCAATACCCTTTTTATGCTGGTATTATGGGTATTATGCTATATACAGGATTAGGAACAAAACTTGGAGAATTATTGGCTTCATTCGCAACTATAGATTCATATCCTTTCTACGCTTACATAACTGGAGCTATTGTTAATTTTGCAATCCCTTCAGCAGGTGGTGAATTTGCTGTGGTAGGACCAAGTATCATTAATGCAGTAAAAGAAATTGGTGCTGGCTTACCTCAAGAAGAAATTAATGCAATGATATCGCGAGCTTCTCTTTCAGTTGCTTATGGCGAAAGTTTAAGTAACTTATTACAACCGTTTTATTTACTGTTAGTATTTCCTATTATGGGTAAAGGCATAAAAATACAAGCCAGAGATGTTATGGGGTATTTGGTTTTACCATTCTTACTGTTTTTTGTAATTCAAGTAATGATGGTAACTTGGATACCGCTTTCTTGACTTTGTAAGAAAAAACAACTGCCTTCGTTAGCGGTCGATATAACCAACCAATATGAAAAACCTATTAATAGTACTTGCAATTATTTTTGTTTCTTGTAAGTCTCCTTCTGACAAAAAAACAGAAACAAAGTCTATTGAATTAGTGCGACTTCAGACAAGTATTGATTCTTTATTCAATTCTGAAGTAGAAGAAAATGAATCTGGAGCGGCAATTCTCGTTTCCTATGACAGTGAAATGATTATAGGAAAAGGATATGGATTAAGAGATATTGAAAACAATGAGCCGATAACTACAAATACCAATATGAGAATGGCATCTGTAAGTAAGCAGTTTACGGCATTGTCTGTTTTAAGTCTTGTTGATAAAGGATTACTATCATTAAATGATTCAATCAAAAAAATCTGGCCATATCACGTTTTTGAAAATATAACCATACAGCATCTTCTAAATCATACCTCTGGACTTGCAGATTACGAAGCTCCGTATTTTTTAAAAGACTGGGACAAATCGAAAATCGTAGAAAATAAGGATATTTTAGATTGGCTCTCCACTAATCCAAAACCAATATTTGAAGCAGGAAAAGGTTGGGAGTATTCAAATACCGCATATGTTGTTTTGGCTAATTTGGTTGAAAAAGTAAGTGGGAAAGAATTTTCCATCTACGCCAAAAAGAATGTGTTTGAAAAAGCTGGAATGAAAGAAGCAAATTATTACAATCTAGCTAATCCAATTAAAATCAAAGAGAGAGCATATTGTTATGAAAAAGACAGCTTGGGAAATTGGGGGAAAGTCGATGGCAATTTTATGAATGGTCTTATGGGAGATGGCTCAGTATATACAAGTGTGGAAGATTACTTTGAATATGATTTGGCATTAAGAAAAAAATCCATTTTATCAGAAGAAACTCACGACTTGATTTTTAAACCCAGTTCTACATATCAAGTAAACGGAGAAGATAGACATTATGCAATGGGTTGGGTAGTAACTGATAGTACTGCTACTCACACTGGTGGTTGGTTTGGCACTAATACTTTTACAAAAAGATATTTAAACAAACCTTTAACTATAGCCATCTTTATGAATAGAAATACCTTATTTGAAAATGATCTAATCAAAAAAACAGATTCTTTAGTCCTCGAATATGTTAATACTACCACTAACAACGCATATAAAAAATAGCGTAATAAGTGCTAAAACGAAAGTATAAACATAGAATACAGGTCAGTGTTAAATCTAAAAAGTAAATGATAAGATGTTATAACTCGAGTCCTTCCAGAAAGTTTTGAATAAAAAAACAACTACCTTCGTTAGCGGTAGATATAACCAATTGTAACTGAACATATCTTAACCATTAGCAACAATAAAGAAAGAAACCGCGACATGAATAATTTAAATCAAAAAATGAAAATATTTATAACTCTATTTGCTTTAACAATTGGATTCACAAATTGCTTTGCGCAAGATTTTGTAATTGTTGAACAAGATAGTATTGAATACGAAATAAAGGGTTCGGGTGAACCTTGGATTGTCCTTGTTTCAGGAGTTGGTAGTTCTTTAAGTGCATACAATTCTGTATTTGATTCTTTGAGTCAATACACAACTGTTGTAAGATATTCAAGGGCAGGCTTAGGTAAAAGCTCATATAATATAAATCGGAAGCATTTCGATGAAATGGTAGGAGAATTAGAGGCTTTAATAGATATATTAAAAGTCCCAAACCACTTCATTCTTGGAGGGCATAGTTATGGTGGATTATTCATTAGGGCTTATGCAGCTAAAAATCCAACTAAAGTTGATGGCTTGTTATCAATAGACCCAACTTTCGAAGATTATTTTACTGTTTTAGAACCCTTTAAACCAAATGCAAGACAGATTGAACGAAGTGAATTTACAGCTAGGTTCAATCAATTTACTGCCAGAAATGATGAAGTTAAATCATTATTTGAAGTTTGGAATTCACCAGAAAAATGGAAAAACTGGTTTAGTTATCCTTCTAATATCCCGCATTTTGTATTGACATCTTTAAAAATTGAGGCTTCGCCCTTAAGAGGTAGTAAAGAAATAATGAAAGCAAGATATGAAGCACAAAACAGAACAATAATTAATTCCGACATTAATATGCAAATTGGAGTGTCTAATGCTAGACATTACTTACAAGTAGATAGACCCGAGCTTACAATTGATGCTTTTAAAATGTTAATAAACTTAATTAAAGTTGCTAACAAAAAATAAACGCCATTAAAAATAGGTGTTTATTCAAGTCGATAACGAAACTTCTAAATTAAAGTCATTGCGAAACTTTTAAAAAGTTGGCAGTTAATTTGTTTCTAATTAATTCTTGTTTATGAGATTCCTGCTTCCGCAGGAACTAAAGAGCAGACTTAAACTGTTCTAAAAAGCGCACATCATTTTCGCTTAATAAACGTATATCGCTAATTTGGTGTAGTAACAATGCAATGCGGTCTATGCCCATTCCAAAGGCAAAACCAGAGTATTCTTTAGAGTCAATACCACAGTTTTCTAACACGTTAGGATCTACCATACCACAACCCATAATTTCTAACCAACCAGTACCTTTGGTCATTTTATAATCGGTTTCGGTTTCTAAACCCCAATATACATCTACCTCAGCACTTGGTTCTGTAAACGGAAAGTACGAAGGTCGTAAGCGTATTTTAGATTTTCCAAACATTTCGGTGGTAAAGTACTGCAAGGTTTGTTTTAAGTCGGCAAAACTTACGTTCTTATCTATATACAAGCCTTCTACTTGATGGAAAAAGCAATGCGATCGTGCCGAAATAGCTTCGTTTCGATATACTCTACCAGGAGAAATGGTACGAATTGGCGGTTTATTGTTTTCCATATAACGCACTTGTACCGAACTGGTGTGTGTGCGTAACAAAATATCAGGATTGGTTTGAATAAAAAAGGTATCCTGCATATCGCGAGCAGGATGGTATTCGGGTAAATTTAATGCTGTAAAATTATGCCAATCGTCTTCAATTTCGGGGCCTTCACTCACATTAAACCCGATACGAGAAAAAATATCTATAATCTGGTTCTTTACTAAAGAAATAGGATGACGCGCGCCTATTTTAATAGGTTCTCCAGGTCGTGATAAATCGCCATAAACACCTTTTACATCTTCTTTGCTTTCAAGTTCTTCCTTTAAAGCAGCCACTTTATCTTCGGCTGTTTTTTTAAGTTTATTTACAATTTGCCCAAAGTCTTTCTTTTGGTCATTAGCTACATTCTTAAACTCTGCAAAAAATTCATTAAGTAATCCTTTTTTGCCTAGATATTTAATTCTAAATGCTTCAACTTCTTCTTTGGTTTGTGCAGTAAATCCTTCTGCTTCTGCTATAAGGGCTTTAATCTTATCAATCATGGTAATGCTTCAAAATAAAGGGCAAATTTAATGAAATTTGTGAGAACTGCGTTAGTGATTGAGCATTTGTTGAAGCTCATCAAAACTTTATCTCGACTGCGCTCGATATGACAGTTTTGATAGCGACTTGCGAAAGCACGACCACATTTTAAAAAAATGTGGGAACGCCCAAAAACTAATCTATAAACTCCGCTTCAAGAAAATAGTTTACAATAGCTTCTTTCATCAATACGCTTTGTTCTCCTGCTTTTAAATGCGGAAGCTCTTCTTTGGTTATATAATGCGGCCACCCGTTGTCGTCAAAATAATCAAATTCATAATAACCATAAGGCTCAAGTAGCTTACAAATGGCAATATGCATAAGGCTTATTTTATCATCTTTTTTATATTCTCGGTGTAATTGCCCAAGTTCTTGAACGCCTATTAAATATATAATAGCGTCCAAATTTATGGTGTCTCCATCAGCAAACTGAGTAGATAATTTCTCTACTACTTTATCCCAACGTTGTTTGAGTTGTTCGTCTCTAGACATACTTTTTATAGTAATTTTTGCGTTAATTTACAAAGTGGCAAAGTTAATTTATATTTACTAAAATTATTACATCCATGAATATTTTAGATATCATTTTAGGTGCCCTTATTCTATTTGGTCTCATCCGTGGTCTTTCCAAAGGTCTTTTTGTAGAAGTGGCTTCATTAGTAGCTTTAATTGCAGGTATTTATGGTGCTATTTATTTTAGCGATTTTGCTGCCGAGTTTTTAGAAAGCAGAGTAGATTGGACTGAAAAAACTATAAGCATTACGGCGTTTGCCATAACTTTTGTCATTATTGTTTTAGCTATTTCATTAGCTGGAAAAGCGTTAACAAAGTTAGCAGATTTTGCCGCCTTAGGCATCTTGAACAAATTACTTGGAGGTGTGTTTGGCGCTTTAAAAATAGGATTAATCCTAAGTGTTGCATTGGTGCTTTTTGATAAAATGAACAAGACAATTCCTTTTGTTGATAAAGATGAATTACAAGACTCTATTTTATACAAGCCTGTAAAGTCATTGGTTCCAATGATTTTTCCCTATCTAATTAAAGAAGATCTTTCTGAAGACACTACAAATACCGAAAAATAAATCGGCTTTAATCTAGGTGATAAATCTCTCTAATTTTATCTAAAATAGTATCAAAATCTATGTTTAAGTCAATTAACCGTCCTGAATGTACGTCAAAAACCCAACCGTGAACCTTTAACCCTCTTTCCCTATACGCTTTTTGCACAGCCGAAGTTTTCATTAGGTTTATACATTGTTCCTGTACATTGAGTTCTACTAATCGGTCGTATTTTTTCTCTTCACAATCAATAGCATTAAGTTCTTGATTATGGATGCGATATACGTCTCGTATATTACGTAGCCATGGATTTAATATTCCTAAATCGGCTGATTGCATTGCTGCCTTTACGCCTCCGCAAGCATAATGCCCACAAACTACTACATGACCTACTTTTAAATGTTCAACGGCATATTCTATTACAGACATTGCGTTTAAATCTGTCCCACAAACCATGTTAGCAATATTGCGATGTACAAATACTTCTCCAGGACCAAGACCCATTAAATCCTCGGCAGTAACCCGACTATCTGAGCAACCAATATATAATAATTCTGGTTGTTGCCCTTTGCCTAAATCGTCAAAATAGTTAGCATTAAGGGCAATCTTTTCTTTAATCCATTTTTCGTTATTCTGAAATACCTTGTCTAAATTCATCATTACGATTTTCTTTTATTGTCCTTAACATTTGCTTTTATCCATGTAAGGCAATCATTAAAACTAACAAATATATATTCTTCTGGTATTAAATCTGGAATAATATCTATACGCTCCATCATATATTTAGGTTGTTTTAAAACATCTACTAACAATACTTTCTTGCCGTCTTTTATTAATTGAATTAAAACATCTTCTAAAGCATATAAGCCAGATTGATCTATATATTGCATTCTATCCATGCGTATCACAATAGTTGTGGCACTTTCAGGAATTTGAGTTGAAAGTTGCTGAAAATCGCTTGTAAAACCAAAAAACAAAGGCCCCTTTATATGTTTTATAAAGACTTCTTCTTTTAAATTTTCTGGGAAATTAGCTTCATCGTCCCATGCTTTCTCTTCTTTTAGAGGTTTAACGTCTGATCGTTCGGCTGTTAAATCTCCAATTTTTTTCATGAACATTAATGATGCAATCACTAAGCCAATTCCTACTGCATAAACAAGATTCCAAACAGACGATAATACTAAAACCACTAGCATAATTATTACTTCTGCACGAGGCATTTTAGGCATTGCTTTAAGCCCTTTATAATCCATTACACCTATACCAACAGTAATAAGTATTCCCGCCAAAACAGCTGCAGGAATTTGAGACGCAACAGGACCTAAAGCCAATAAGATGATAAAGAGTAAAATTCCTGCAATCATTCCCGATAATTTGGTCTTTCCTCCTGCATTGATATTAACTACTGTTCTAATAGTTGCTCCAGCACCAGGGATTCCGCCAAATATAGCTGCTATACTATTTCCTATACCTTGCCCTACTAATTCTTTATTGGGTTTGTGCTTTGTTTTAGTCATATTATCAGCAACAACCGAGGTTAATAATGAATCTATGGCTCCTAACAAGGCCAAAGTTAAAGCTGTAAAAATATATGGTGTAATACTACCAAGGCTAAAGCTGGTAAACATCTCCAGATTAGGAATTGGCAATCCGCTTGGTATTTCTTCAATAGGTCTGTAATCTAATTTAAAACCATAAGCAATTCCTGACATAACTAACAAAGCGATCAAAGTACTAGGAATGGTCTTCGTTATCCGCTTAAACCCATAAATAATAAGTATGGTTCCTAAGGCTAAGATTAGTTCTAACCAATTGATGTGCTGCAATGCTCTTGGCATTACTTTTAAAGCGCCTAAAACTCCTGATGTTTCTTTTGCAGCAAGAGTTTGTGACTCTTTAAGAATATCTTCTTGTGTTAAACTTTGTGCGCGTTTAATGGTTTCTTTAAAATCCTCTAAAACTAAAATACCTTCGCCTGCTTCTTCTTTTAAGATATTGTCTAAAATAATCTCTTCTGCATAGGGCTTAAATTGGTTTACAAATTCTGTGTCTTCTTTAGGGTAATAACCCAGAGATGGTAATATTTGAGTTACTAAAATTATAACACCAATAGCGGTCATAAATCCTGAAACAACAGGATAAGGAATGTATTTTATGTACTTCCCCAAGCCTATTACTCCTAGCCCTATTTGCATGAGTCCTGCTAATAAAAACACCATTAAAATTGCTGGTAATGCTTTATTTATATCGCCATCAAATGATGCTACAATTCCTGCTATTATTACCATACTCACCGCAGTCATAGGGGCCGTTGGTCCAGAAATTTGAGTATTTGTACCTCCAAAAAGAGCTGCGAAAAAACTAATAAAAATTGCTCCGTATAATCCTGCGCTTGGGCCTAAACCTGAAGATACCCCGAAAGCTAATGCTAATGGTAGTGCAACAATTCCTGCAGTAATGCCTCCGAAGGCATCTCCTTTAAAATTTGAGAATAGTTTTTTCATAAAATATCTGTTTATTTAAAAAAATTAAAATACTGATATTTTAAATGAAAACCAACTGCTTTTAAAATGTGCTTCTTACTTTATTTTTAAAATGTGATAAATGTGATAATATTAAATTGATCTCTACTAGTGGTTTCAAAAAACTGGTTCATATAACCTGCTTCTATTTTGATACTGTTATTTATACGATATCCTATGCCTGCATAAACTCTATTTCTATCAAAAATAGAGGTTTTTGTATTTAAAAATATTTCATTATAAGCAGAAATGTAGTATGTGTTATTGCCTATTTCTTTCTTACTTAACGGAATATTCAATCCTAAAAAATAACGCAATCGTAACTTAAAATCATTTTCAATAAATCGTTGTTCAAATCTATATCGATGGCTAAGTTTTAGTTTACCAACATTTTGTTTACTTATAAATTGTTGAAAGATTCTATGTTCATTCACCGAAATTTTTTCATTTACATCTCCTAAATAATTATTTGACAAGATATATCCATATCCAAGAAGCAAATTGTTATTCTTGTCTGTAAGATTATAACCAAGCCCTACCCTTATTAACAATTGCTCTAAGTCGCCAATAGCATTATAGTTTCTGTACTGTACTTCATTATGAATATTCCACTTTTCATTAATCTGTTTATTCCCAATATACAATAACCAATTTCCGAAATTACTCTCTTGGCTTATCGCTAAAACAGGTAGTATTAATAGTGTTATTAATACTACCGTTTTTGTTCTTTTCAAAACTGCTTCCATAAAGGTTTTGCTATTCATAAAAAGAGACTGCACCTGTATTAATATTGTACATAGCACCTATTATTAAAATATCTCCATTGTTTTGCATCTCTGCAAGAACATCACTTTCCTTAATGATTCTATCGATAGTTAGATTTACATTTTTCTCAGAAACGTTATCAACAAATTCTAAGTTAGAAGAATTTCTTAAACTTGCTTCTTCTGGTGATTTTACGGCATTTACTGCAGGTTTAATTTTTTCAATAAGTTTTGTTAGATTCCCCATTTTAGCATCGTCGCAAGCGCCTTTTATGGCTCCACAACTTGTATGCCCAAGTACTACAATTAGCTTTGTCCCTGCAAGTTTACATGCAAATTCCATGCTTCCTAAAATATCTTCATTTACAAAGTTTCCCGCTATTCTTACACTAAAAATATCTCCTAAGCCTTGGTCAAAAACCAATTCGGCTGATACTCTTGAGTCGATACAACTTAAAATAGTTGCAAACGGAAATTGCCCTTCGCTAGTATCATTTACTTGCTCTAGTAAGTTTCTATTTGTTTTTAAATTATTTTGAAATCTTATATTTCCTTCTTTTAAAAATTGCAGTGACTTTTCTGGTGTCATTGCTGCTTGTGTTATTTTTGTATGTGCTTTCATATTTATTATTTTAAAAATTTAATTTATGCTGTTTTTGGTCTTAATTTAAAGAACTCGATATAACTTGATGGGTTTTCAACTGTGCCACGTTCAGAAATAAGTTTAATATTAATGTTTCTGTTTTTAGCTTTTAGTGCAAAATCTTCAAGAATTTCTACTATATCGTTATCTAAATATCTGGTTTTTCTAACATCGAGTTCTAAGTATGAGTTTTCTGGTAAGGAATCTAATTCTTTTAAGATAGCTCCTTTATTAAAGAATGTAACTTCTTCGGCTAAAGTCATTTTTAATTTGCCTTCTTCTTTTCCTTCTTTATGTAAAAAGTGTGAGTTTTGATAACTCTTTATCAGTATCACAACTATACCTACAGCAAGCCCTAAACCAATACCATATAAAAGGTCTATAAATACAATCCCTAAAACAGTTACTGTAAACGGAATAAATTGTTTCCATCCTAAATTGTACATTTTCTTGAATAATGCGGGTTTTGCTAATTTATAGCCCACAATTAAGAGTACTGCGGCAAGTACTGATAACGGAATCATATTTAATAATTTAGGAATTACTACTACTGATATCAATAGTAAAAATCCATGAATAATAGCAGACATTTTACTTCTGCCTCCCGATTGGATATTTGCAGAACTCCTAACAATTACCTGTGTTATTGGTAAGCCTCCTATTAAGCCAGAAAGTATATTTCCAGTCCCTTGGGCAAGTAGCTCTCTATTTGTAGGTGTTACATTTTTATATGGATCTAATTTATCTGTAGCTTCCACACAAAGTAATGTTTCTAAACTCGCCACCAATGCAATTGTAAATGCTACAACCCATACATCAGTACTAGTAATAACACTAAAATTAGGCACACTAAATTGTCCAAAAAATGATGCCGCATCTTCTGGAATAGGAACACTAACTAGATGAGTTTTGGCTATTCCAATGGCTTCATTAGATTTAGTAACTACATAAAAAACAATCCCCAAAACTACAGCAACTAGAGGCCCTTGTATTATCTGAAATATTTTCCCTTTTTTGGATAACACTTTATCCCAAAGTATTAGAATTCCTAATCCTAATATTCCAATTAAGGTTGACCCTGGTTGAATATAATTTATAGTGTTTAATAGTTGAGTGAGATTACTTTCTCCATCAACTTGAAAGAAAGTAAAGCCTCCTTCTGGACTTGCATCGTACCCAAAAAAATGTGGAATTTGTTTTAAAATGATAATAATTCCTATGCCAGTAAGCATGCCTTTAATTACTGAAGATGGAAAATAATACCCAATAATTCCTGCTCTTAAAAACCCAAAAACTAATTGAATTACTCCTCCTAAAACTACAGCAACCAAAAAGTTTTCATAACTTCCTAGAGTGCCAATGGCTGCTAAAACAATGGCTGCCAATCCTGCTGCAGGACCACTAACTCCAATTTTTGAGCCACTAAGCGATCCTACTACAATGCCTCCTACTATGCCTGCGATAACACCTGAAAAAAGAGGTGCGCCACTTGCCAATGCAATACCTAAACATAAAGGTAATGCAACAAAAAATACGACTATACTCGCTGGTAAGTCACTTTTAATATTTTTAAACATATTATAATATTTAACCCCAAGACTATTTATGCCAAGGGTTATTAGAAAATAAGACAGGGACTATTTCCCTGATAATTAAACCGAATTATAATATGTGTTGTTCGGGAGGGGGAGATATTAAATTAAGGTGTGGTTTAGGATATTTTTTGAAATAATATCCTAGATTACTTTCTGTTTCATTAGAAACAAAATATGCTTCATTTTCATTAAACTCAGAAAATAAAACTTCTAAATCTTTATACTTTTCGCTGCCTTTATCTTCTTCTTCTGTAGTGTCATAAAAAAAAGAAATATCTGCATCATTATCTATAACAATAATAACAGATGGTGCTATTAATGTTATCATGAAAATTACTGAGAAAATAATAGAAATTAAGCTTCTTGACATTTCATATTTTATTTAACAAGCGCAAATATAATATTTATTGGGGTTTATACTGTTAAATAATAACTAAAAATCCTTTAAAGGCTTAATATCGGCATTTGCAATCCAGCCAGTCTTACCATTTGCAATCTTAACCTTTGTCCAGTTTTTATTGTAGGTTTCCAATATCTGGACTTTGGTGCCTTCATGTAGTACAAAAGCTGTTTCGCTGCGTAAATTAGGTTCACTTT
>UOEB01000119.1_pt1 | contig 16524 bp, 9 predicted proteins | sample 1989961 | NCBI WGS metagenome assembly UOEB01 (sample SAMEA4712198, study PRJEB27164) | hydrothermal vent metagenome | biome: marine basaltic hydrothermal vent biome; feature: marine hydrothermal vent; material: mineral | place: Pacific Ocean | collected 2011-06-14/2011-07-23 | depth 1691 m | reverse complement strand
CGAATTACACCAGAGTTATCTGCAGCATCAGTTCCGCCATAAGGTAAACTGGCAATTTCTGAAGTGGAAGTTGCTGTACCAGAAACCGAGTTTATTGGTGCTCTTCCTAAAAGTATTAATCCGCCCCAATCTCCAGCTTGAGGGATAGATGCATCCGAAGTAAGCACAATAGGATTATCGGCTGTTCCACTAGCCATAATTTTAGCGCCTTGAGAAATGGCAATATAAACATCCGATCCAGCAGCAAGTGCTTCAACAGTCATACCTGCAGGAATTGTAAGTGTAGTTCCTGCGGCCATAATTAATGAGCCATTAACTTTATAGTTGTTATTGGCATCTAAAGTTAAATCTTCATTATAAGTTCCAGACAAGAAGATACTTTGAGATCCATTATTTCCGCCACCTCCATTATTATTGGTAACACTATTGTCATTGATAATGATATCTGCTGTACCATCGGTTGTGCATGAATTAAGGAATATTGTGAAAACAAATAATCCTAAGAATAAATTATTTTTCATTGTTTTAGAGTTTGATTTAATTTCTATTTTATTGTTATTATTTATGTTTAAAATTTGTATTTAAATTGTAAGCTTAAATCCATTCCGCGGTTATATTCAGATAGAATCACATCCCCAAAAGAGGTGTTTTCTCGAACACGTTTTATACTAGGATCTAAAATATTTTTTGCACTAAAACTTATTTCTAGATGCTCGTTTATTTCACTCTTTAGGATAAGATCTAATACCGACACACTTTTCTCAATGATGTTTCCTAGTTGTCCAGAACCTAAGGCCGAAATACGATTGGAGAAATAGGAGTAAACAAGATTGGCAACAGGTTTAAACGTTCCAAAAGTTGGAGAATAATTAATGTCGGCATTAATAATTAATGGCGAAGCACCTTGTAATTTATCGGTTCTGTCAAGTGTTGAAGAATATAATCCTGAAGAACTTTTTAAGTCTTGCTTTGTATGCATATAAGTGGCATTAAAGCCAGCAGAAAGTTCAGAATCTTCATCTTCATTGGCAATTAGTTGCTTTCTTAGTTCTAGTTCAACCCCTAAAATAGTGGCCTTATCTCCAGTTCTAAAATAGCGCTGTGTTCCTGTAGCATCATTAGCAATAACTAAATTTATTGGGTCGTTGATTTGCTTACCAAAACCACCAATAGAGAACAATTCACTTTTGCTAATAAACCACTCATACTTTACATCTATGTTGTAAATTTTTGAAAAGGAAGGGTTATTTAATAAGTCTGGATTTCCGCCTATACGTTCTGTTACACCTTCATAAACATAAGGCGCCATTTCTTTAAATTCGGGAACAGAAACGGTTTTACTAGCCGAGAAACGTAAATTTTGATTTTCTTTTAAAGTATATTTCACATTTAAGCTTGGTAAAAAGAACGTGCTTTGCGTTTCTCTAAAACCAGGATCGTCGTTAGGTAAGTTTATAACATTATAGTCAATACGCTGTTTATAAGACTCGACTCTAAGACCAGGAACGATGAGTAGTTTTTCAGAAATATTAAATTCGGCATTTGTATAACCAGCATAAACATCTAAGTTTCCTCGATAAGAATTTTCTAATAAACCAGGTCTGTTATATTGTCCAATTTGAGGCGGATTAATAGCATTAAACACAAAAGTTCTGTAAATACCGTTATTGCCATTAATGGCTAGATTTTCAACATTAAAAATGGAGTTAAAGTTATTTACATCAGTAATTTGAAAACCAGTATCAATAATGTCGTAACCATACCTAATGTTTTCAAAATCACGTTTTTTATTTCTTTCGTTATACCCAAAATTTAGTTTTAAAGCATCCGAAATCGTGTATGCTAAATTAATGCGACTGTTAAATTCATCATCTTCAATTTTCTGAAAATAACGTTGATTATCAAAAGGGATATTATTGTAAAATGTTGGATTTGTAGATGGGTCATTGTCTAGTGAGTATTGATAATTTTCTAAACTTATGCGTTTTCTGTCAGGCTCATCAGAGAATACTTTATTGTAGCCAACAGCCCAATCTAACTTAAGATTTTCATCAAATTTATGTGTACCAATCAATTGATTTACTAAGATGATGTCTTGATTGAATTGTACATTCATTTGATAAAAGCCTTCATCAGTATTTAAAATTGCATCTCTATTTTGGCCTTGACCATTGACACCATAATACCCAACTTGATTGGATGAGTTACTTATAAAAAGAGAATTGAATTTGAATTTGCTAACATCATCAAGCCTAAAATTAATATTTGCCATTGCCGTTGTCGTGGTTGAGTATTCAAACACTTCAGTTTCAGGAAATACTTTTTTAAATACTGTAGTGAAATCTGTTTGCCTACCATTTCTGTATTCATAATTATTTTTAAATGAAGCAGTTGCAAACAAGCTCAATCGTGAGCCATTTTTAAAATCGAAAGATTTGCCAGCAGAAGCACCATAACTAATATTTATGGGTGCGCCAGCATTAACAGGGTCAACACCATGAGAAAGTATCACAGCAAAAGGGTCGCGTTTGTACCTTCCGTAGTAGCCAAAATACCCAGTACCTTCACTTCTTACAAAATTTTTGCCAACAGCTCTAGTATTAATTCCGGAACCTGTAAACACATCAAAAAACCCATTGCCTTTATATTCTTTAGAAGAGATATCTATATTTCCCGCTGAAAAATCGCCATAGAATTTAGAAGCATACGTTTTACTAATAGAAACATTTTGAATAATATCAGACGCAAAAAGGTTAAGGTCTATGTTCTTCTTATTAATATCGTTTGATGGTAATGAAAGTCCATTTAAGGTCGTGTTTTGATAGCGATCCCCTAACCCACGAACATACACATTACTAGAACCTTCCTGTTTAGAAACACCAGATATTTTGGCTACTGCTCCAGCGGCATCACTAACGCCTTTTCTAGCAAGTTCTTCTGCACCAATACTTTGTTTAATTTCTACAGCTTTTTTTTGTTCAAGCAAAAGCGCTACTTCACTTTCGCGTTTAGTGGTAGTGGTAATAACAATTTGATCAAGAGCAGCTGTGCTAGCAACCATAGTTACGTTTACTTCTGTAGTGTTTCCGGAAGTTACGGTTGTTATTATTTCTTGAGTTTCATAACCTACAAAACTAAAGATTAAGGTGTATTCTCCTAGTTGTAAATCATTAAAAGCATATAACCCATCAATATCTGAAGTTGTCCCAGTAGTAGTGCCTTTAATTAAAATATTTGCAAAAGCTAAAGGTTCATTATTGTATTCTTTATCTATTAATTTTCCTTTTATAGAACCCGTGTTTTGTGCATATGTTAGTGTTGTAATACATATTAAAAACAACAGTGTAATTCTTCTCATTTGTTTAGTATAATTTCTTGTGACAAAGAAACCTACACTATGTAAAGAAGAGGTTAATTGCAGGTTAAACCTCGGTAACAAAAGAGTTATCTTATTGTTATGAAAAAGTTATTTATTTTATTATTTGGAAACGATAAATTAACATTCAAATAATTATATTGCGTAAGCTTAACATTGAATTATGAATTGGGAACAATTACTCTCCTTAAAACGTTATGGAGATACTAATAAACGTTTACGAAAAGAACAAGATGAAACACGACTAGGTTTTGAAGTAGATTACGACCGTATTATTTTTTCTTCTGAATTTAGAAGTCTTCAAGATAAAACTCAAGTGATTCCGTTATCACAAACCGATTTTGTACACACACGATTAACACATAGTTTAGAGGTAAGTGTTGTTGGGCGCTCTTTGGGGCGTCAGGTAGGATTGAAAGTGCTCCAAAAATATCCACACTTAAAAGAAGTACATGGCTATCAAGAAAATGATTTTGGTGCCATTGTAGCTTCAGCAGCATTAGCGCATGATATTGGAAATCCTCCTTTCGGACATTCGGGAGAAAAGGCTATTGGGCATTATTTTCAAGAGGGTAACGGGAAACAGTTTGCTGAAAAGTTAACCGCAAAGCAATATCAGGATTTATGTGATTTTGAAGGGAACGCGAATGGCTTTAAAATAGTAACACAAACCCGAGAAGGTAGAGAAGGTGGCTTACGGTTAAGTTATGCTACGCTTGGTGCGTTTACAAAGTATCCTAAGGAGTCGTTGCCCAAAAAAGAAACGTCTCATATAGCAGATAAAAAATATGGTTTTTTTCAAAGTGAAAAAGAAGGTTTTTTAGATATAGCTAATGAACTTGGATTGCAACCAACAAGAACTGGAAAGGATATAAGTTTTGCAAGACACCCACTTACTTTTTTAGTAGAAGCCGCAGATGATATTTGTTATACAATTATTGATTTTGAAGATGGTATTAATTTAGGATTAATTCAAGAAGAATTTGCCCTAGAATATCTTATTAATTTAGTAAGAGATACTATAAACACCAACAAATATAATGCATTAACAAACACTCAAGATCGTGTGAGTTATTTAAGAGCCTTAGCTATTAACACACTAATTAATGAAGCAGTTTCTGTATTTATGACACATGAAGGGGCCATTTTAAACGGCAGTTTCTCTACCTCCTTACTAGACAAGAGTAAATACGAAGCGCAAATCAATGACATATTAAAGATAAGTATTGAAAATATTTACGAATCTAAAGAAGTTGTTGACAAAGAGATAGCGGGATATGAAGTCATTACAAAATTACTTGATACATTTATTAGCGCTGTAAATAGTAATTACAACGGAACAGCTTCTAATTATGATAAACTAATTCTTAAAACACTCCCCAAAACAATTAAAATTGATGACACTTTTATTTATAACCGATTATTAAATATATGTCATTACGTGTCTTTATTATCAGATAGTAATGCTGTATTGACCTATAAAAAAATAAGTGGGTATAATATCTAAATAAGTATTTAAAAAATATTTTTGTGTTTGCCTCTAAATTATTTTATATTAGTGCATTACAACTCTCGCTTTTAATATTATAACACTAACAAAAAATTGATTATGAAAAAAATTTTACTCCTAGTAGCAGTTTTACTTTTAATTTTTACAATAAATAAAGTAGGAATAAACAAGTTAGAAACAAAACAACGGATTAGCAAAATTCAAAAAAAAGAAATTATTTTAACTCAAAAAGGAAAGAAAAAAACACCAGAAGAAAGAGCATTATATAATGAAGCTAGAGATTTATACGAATATTATAGACAGGCAAATCCATTAACTGGAGTAATTCCTAGAGATCAAAAGATATTAGAAAAACAACAATCTATTAAAGCTAAATTAACCGTCGATGAAAATAATTTAAGAGTTTTAGCTCCTCAAGCGACTTTTGTTAACAGAGGACCTAGTAATTTAGGAGGAAGAACAAGAACGCTTGTTGTTGATAAAAGCGACAATACAGGAAATACCATATTAGCTGGTGGTGTTAGTGGTGGTGTATTTAGAACCACTAATGGCGGTACGTCTTGGACTAAAGTGTCTTCGTTTGATGATATTCATAATGTAACTACTATTGCACAAGACCCAACCAATACAAATATTTGGTATTACGGTACTGGAGAAGCGTCTGGTAACTCAGCAAGTTTAGGTTCGTTTTATTTAGGACGAGGAATTTGGAAATCTATAGATGGCGGAGTAACATGGACACAAATAGCTAATACAGATTCTGTTCAAGAAACATTTACTACAACTTTTGATATAATTTTTAAACTTGCTGTTCATCCAACAACTGGAGATCTTTTTGCCGCGGTAGCTGGTCAAATATTAAGATTAGATGCGGGAACTTCAACTTGGACAACAGAATTAACTAATTCAGCATTAAGTACATCTAGGCAAACAGATGTTGTTATTACCACTGGCGGCAGGGTTTATGCTGGCTTATCAGGTGCTTTCGACCCATTATTAATAGGCGTTTGGACCTCGGCAAATGGCGAGGCAAGTTGGTCTAGAATTAACGACCCAACATTTACTCCAGCTGGTCGTGTGGTATTAGCTTTAGCGCCTTCAAATGACGATAAATTGTATATATTATTCGGCAATGGGATATCTTCAAGTTGTGCAGGAACAGCTGCTCCTGAAGCAGATTTATGGTTATGGGAACAATCTACAACTACTTTCACCGATTATTCAGCCAAACTCCCTGACGAAACTGGATGCTCCGATGGGAATGACCCTTTTGCAATACAAGGAGGTTATGATTTGGTAGTTAATGTAAAACCTGACGATGAAAACTTTGTAGTTATTGGAGGTACAAACGCTTATAAAAAAGCTGATATTACAGCAGTTGGAACGTTTGTTAGAATTGGAGGTTATTTAAATGCTAGTGGATATTCGCTTTATAATACTGTAGGTGGTGCTGAACATCATCCAGATGTTCATGCATTAGTTTTTAACCCCTTTAGTACAGGTGTTTTATTTTCTGGAACTGATGGAGGTGTGCATAAAACTAATGATATTACGGCAGCAACAATTGATTGGGTAAACCTTAATAATAACTACCAAACGCAACAATTCTATCATGTAGCTATTGACCCATTATCAGGTTCAGACTTTGTTATTGGAGGACTTCAAGATAATGGTACTAATACTGGAGGAATTAGTTCTGGCGAATCAAGTTTGACAACTCAAACACGAGTTTTTGGTGGTGATGGTGTAGCAGCAGCAATTTCAAGAGACGATGCATGTATTCCATTATTTATGGGAGCGCAAAGCGGTACTTTTTATAGATTTTGTTCTGGATTTACTAATATAGAACCTACAGGTTCAAGTAGCCAGTTTGTAACGTATTTCTTTTTAGATCCTGATAATAATAAAACCTTATATTATGCAGGAAAAGGAACGTTATATAGAACAAACGATGCCACTAATGTTACTTCTAGTACTTGGACTAATTTAGGATCTCCAACTGGATTTGGAAACACTACTAGTGATGAATGGTTTCAAACGTTTTCTACCACAAGAGAAACTTATAGTGCAGCAACAAGTTACTTGTTAATAGGAGGAGATACTGGTAGTATTTTAAGATTAGATGACCCTCAAAATGCAACAGACTTAACAGGAGTAGTAGATATAACACCTGGAACAGCAGGAGCGGGAACTGTCACTGGTTTAGCCGTTCACCCTACCAATAGAGATATTGTATTAGCAACGTATTCAAACTATGGAATTAATAGTATATTTTTAACAACAAACGCAACAAATGCCACACCTACTTGGACTTTGGTTGAACGTAATTTGCTTGCTCATTCGGTTAGATCTGCAGCCATAACAGTAGCTTCTGGAGAAACTATGTACTTAGTGGGAACAGCAAGAGGTTTATATAGTACTACAGATCCAACAACTGTGGATTGGACTAGAGAAGCACCAACCCTAATTGGCTTTGCTGTGGTTAGCTCAATGGCTTATAGACCATCAGACAATAAATTGTTAATTGGCACACATGGAAATGGGATGTTTGAAGCAACAATAACTTCAACGTTAAGTGTTAATGATTTTGATATAAGTGACAGTATTAGAATATTCCCAAATCCTGTTGAAAATAATTTGAATATTAAATTAGCTTCAAACTTAGGAAGTGAACCATTATATATTGTACATAATGTTTTAGGTCAAACCATATCTAAAGGAAAATTAAGAAACAGCAATATTGATGTTAGTCTATTGCAAACAGGCATGTATTTTTTACAAATTACTGTCGATGGTAAAAAAGGGGTAAAGCAATTCATTAAAAAATAACACTAATAAAAATAGTTCATTCATAAAGAGAAGCTGTTAAGCTTCTCTTTATTTTTTTAATAACGAAAGCACCTTTTGTTGGATGCTTGTAGTATTAAGAGCAACCACTTCTTGTAATTCTGATATTTTACCGTGTTCAATAAAACAATCAGGAATACCCATAAGTTGAATATCGTTTTTATAATGGTGTTTCGCAGCAAACTCTAAAATAGCACTCCCCAAACCACCTTTAATAGCGCCATCTTCAATAGTAATTATAGAGGTATATGTTTTTAATATATTGTGAAGTAATGTTTCGTCAATAGGTTTTACAAAACGCATATCATAATGAGACACATTTAAATCTTGAATGGCATCATTAACATTATTGGCAATGGTTCCTAGACTTAAAATAGCCACATCTTTTCCTTTTTGTAATTGCGAACCTTCGCCAATGGCGATTTTAGAAAAAGCCTGTTTCCAATCTATGGTAATACCTCTACCTCTAGGATAACGAATAGCTATTGGATAATCCAACCCAAGTTGCGCAGTGTACATAATGTTTCTAAGCTCTATTTCATTTCTAGGTGCAAAAATAATAAGGTTTGGAATACATCTTAAAAAAGCTAGATCAAACACACCATGGTGTGTAGCGCCATCTTCACCTACCAAACCAGAACGATCTAAACAAAAAACAACAGGTAGTTTTTGAAGTGCTACATCGTGTATAACTTGGTCATAGGCACGTTGTAAAAATGTAGAATAGATATTGCAAAACGGAATCAACCCTTGGGTTGCCATTCCAGCCGCTAGAGTTACAGCGTGTTGCTCTGCAATCCCAACGTCAAAAGCACGATCAGGAAAGGTATCCATCATTAGTTTTAATGAACTTCCTGTAGGCATTGCAGGCGTAATCCCAACAATATCTTTGTTTTGCTTCGCAAGTTCTACAATAGTTTGCCCAAAAACATCTTGATATTTTGGAGGTTCAATAGTTTCGCTTTTTACAAGAATGTCGCCAGTTGCTGCGTCGAACTTGCCTGGAGCATGATAAGTTACTTGGTTTTCTTCGGCTTGCTTTAAGCCTTTCCCTTTGGTAGTAATAACATGTAAAAACTTAGGTCCTTTAACAGATTTTAATCGTTCTAATTCTGAAATTATTGTATGAACATCATGCCCATCAATTGGTCCCGAATAATTAAAATTTAATGCTTCAAAAATATTGTCTTGCTTTTGAGTACCTTTCTTTACATTCGTTAAATATTGTTTTAGAGCACCAACACTTGGGTCAATACCAATGGCATTATCGTTTAAGATAACGAGCAAATTAGCATCAGTTACTCCTGCGTGATTTAAACCTTCAAAAGCCATTCCGCTGGCAATAGACGCATCGCCTATTACAGCAATATGGTTTTTGTTTTGTCCTTTTAATTGCGATGCAATTGCCATTCCTAATGCTGCTGAAATAGATGTTGATGAATGACCCACTCCAAAAGCATCATAGATACTCTCATCACGTTTAGGGAAACCAGAAATCCCATTGCGTTGTCTATTGGTATCAAAAATAGCTTTACGTTCTGTTAAAATTTTATGTCCATAGGCTTGATGCCCCACGTCCCAAATCAATAAATCTTTAGGCGTATTAAAAACATAATGCAAGGCAATAGTAAGTTCTACAACCCCAAGACTTGCACCCAAATGTCCTTCTTTTGTAGCGACAATATTAATAATGAATTCACGTAACTCTTGCGCAAGCTGTGGCAAATCAGCTTTGTTTAATTGACGTAAGTCTTTAGGTGAATTAATATGTTCTAATAAATTATTCATGAGTTTACAAATGTACGTTTTGAAATTGTATTTTTACAAATATGGAAGCCCATAATGGGCATTTGATGGGTTAGTGGTATGCTTTGCCAAAATAAATAAAAACTTGACCTAGAAATTTGTAATTTGTAATGTAAAATGATAAGTCCTTTTGATGATATTTATTTTATGAAAAAAGCACTTCAGGAAGCTAAATTTGCTTTTGAAAAAGGAGAGATTCCTGTTGGTGCCGTTATAGTTATTGATAATAAAATTATTGCAAGAGCTCACAATTTAACAGAACTGCTTACAGATGTTACAGCACATGCAGAAATGCAAGCGATTACAGCTGCCGCTAATTTTTTAGGTGGAAAATATCTTCATAATTGTACCTTATATGTTACTTTAGAACCTTGCCAGATGTGTGCAGGAGCTTTATATTGGAGCCAGATTAGTAATATTATTTTTGGAGCAAAAGACAAAGAACGAGGTTGTGCTATTATGGGAACAACATTACATCCAAAAACTAAAATTATTGGTGGTGTATTAGAAAAAGAAGCATCACAACTGTTGAAACGTTTTTTTCTTGAAAAACGGAATCTGAATTAATCTATTTACGACGCTCATTTTCTCTCATTTTCTCTAAATTTTCTTTAGTAAGCATGTAATCTTCAACCTTTTTATCTTTCCATCGATGATAAGAGAATAAAGGAAACACAATTAGGAACAATCCAACAACACCAAAACCAATTAATTTTTCAGAATAATGTATATCTATGTAATATCCAATAAAAATGCTACTTAAACAGCAAACAAATAAAATGGCGATAATATATTTCATGTGCTTATTTAGTAAAGTTAATTAATTGTCGTCTGTAAGCGGTAAGTAGTTTAGATTTTGAGACAAAACCAAAGTATTTCCCATTTTTAATAACAGGTAAATTCCATGCGCTGGAATTTTGAAATTTATCCATTACCATTTGCATAGTATCAGTTTCATAATTAATAAGATCGGGAGCACTATGCATATAATCTTCAACTGTGGTCGATTCATGTAATTTTTGATCAAACATAATCTCTCTTATGTCATCTAATAATACAACACCTATAAATTCTTGATTTTCATTCACAACAGGGAATAAATTTCTAGTGGATTTTGTAACCGCTTTATGAAGCATTTCACCCAATTGCATTTTAGGAGTAATTGAAATAAAATTAGTTTCAATAATTTTATCAATGTTTAACATCATTAATACATTTTTGTCTTTATCATGTGTTATGAGTTGGCCACGTCTAGCTAACTCTTCGGCGTATATATTATGTGGGATATATCTTTTTGTAATTAAAAAAGAAATTGAAGCCACAATCATTAAAGGAATAAATAATTCGTAACCACCTGTAATTTCGGCAATTAAAAAAATAGCGGTTAAAGGTGCTTGTAATACACCAGCCATAAGACCAGCCATTCCAACCATTGCAAAGTTAGTTAAGGATAATTGATAATTGAAAAGATTGCTGTAATTCACAACCATTGCAAGAAGATAGCCTGAAATACTTCCAGTAAATAATGTAGGCGCAAAAACCCCTCCAATACCTCCAGCCCCAAAAGTAAGTGACATAGCGATTACCTTAAAAATTACTAAGCCAACTAAAAAGCCAATGATTATCCAGATATTATCGCTTGCAAGGTTAAAAATATTATTTGTTGTAATGGCATTAATATTTCCTCTCAGAACATTATTTATAGTGCCATAGCCTTCTCCAAAAAGGGGAGGTATAAAAAATACAATGACACCTATTAAAACACCTCCAACCAATAGCCGTTTATAAGGGTTTATAAATCGTTTTAAAAAGGCATCTATAAAAAAATATACTTTACTAAAATATATAGATGTAAACGCTGATGAGACGCCTAAAAGCGCATAAAATAAGACGTCATTTAATACAAACTTATCTTGTATTGTAAAATGCAATAGAACATCATCGCCCAAAAAGAAATATGAGGTTAATATTGCAGTTATAGATGCTAATAATAGAGGAACCATGGAAATTAATGTTAATTCTAAACTAAAAATCTCTACAGCAAATACTATAGCAGCAATTGGAGCTTTAAAAATAGAAGACATTGCACCAGCAGCAGCAGCAGCAATTAGCAATGTTCTTGTAGTTTGATTTAGATGAAAAAGGCGCGCAAAATTTGAACCTAAAGCAGCACCAGTTGCAACAGTAGGGCCTTCAAGTCCAACAGATCCACCAAAACCAACAGTTAATGGTGCTGTAAGTAAAGAAGCCCACATTTGATGCCTTGGCATGATACCTTTTTGTTTTGAGATAGCATATAAAGTAGATGGAATGCCATGACCTACTCTTTTCCGTATTACATATTTAATAACTAATAATACTAAGCCCAACCCTAAAATTGGAAAAATAAAATAAAATGCTTGATGAATTTCTTTTATAAATTCACCCTCTAATAATTTTTGAATAAAATGCGTAATATTTTTTAATGTTACTGCACCAAGACCAGCTAACAAACCAATTACTGTACTCGAAATATTGATAAATTGATTATTAGAAATATGTTTATATTTCCATTTTAAGAATTTAGTGAATATAAATTTAGATTGTTGCATTTGTTGTATTAAATAATAAGTCTTACGCCTCCAAGTTCTTCTATTTTATAAGGAAACTTATCGCTAGGTGAACCAATAAACATAAAATTGATAGGAATGTTCCATTTTTTAGATAAATTTCTAATTAAAGTTGGACTAAATTTGCCTTTTTCAAGTACAAACTCTATATCTATTTCAGGATATTCTCTATCTAAAAAATCAATTTCTTTTGGTAAATTTTTCGGAACTTTTTGTTCTTCATTTAAAACTAAAACTATTTTAATTTTTTTTGTATGTTCATTTTTTATAATATATAGCATTACCTTATTCAATGAAGCTATATTATCTCCTTTTGTGAAAAAGACAAACTCTTGAGAATTTATTCTATCAATTATTGAGAGTATTTTTTTATCAGTTTTAAACACAATAGTTCTTACTGGATCAAAAAGGGAATGAATAATTTTTAACAAAATTTTTAATAAAATTGTTCTATTCAACATTATTATAACAAAAATGATTGCAGGTATAAAATAATCTAGAAAAATAGACAAATTGCTAGGTAAATTATCTTTTGGTTCCATTAATATATTCGCAATTAAAGCAATAAGAACAGCAATAATACCAAATAAAACTACATACCATTTTGCTTTTTCTGGTCTTGGGAGTCTATTTCTTTTTACTTTTAATAATATATTCCCGATTCCAAATAACGCCATAACCGATAAGAATGAAATGGTATAAACACCTGCTAGAATTTTTACATTCCCATGGGTAATTAACAATACAGAAATTGTTAATAATAAAAACATAATAATAATTCTATAAGAGCTTCCTCTAGCATTTTTCTTTAAGAAAAACTGAGGTAAAACCCTATCCAAAGTCATGCGCTCAAGTAATCCTGAAACACCAACAAAACTAGTTAACACAGCACCACTTAAAACTAAAAAGGCATCAATTGATATTAAAATCGCCATCCAATTGCCACCAACATGAGAAGCCATTTCAACGAGTAAAGTATTTTGAAAACTATCACTTTGTAAAATAGGTATTGAAAACAATGCTAGAGCAAAAATTGCCATTAAAGGATTAATTACACTTACTACAATCCACATATTTTTAAGGGTTTTTGGAAAAACACCTTTCTTTTGTTCTTCAACAAAATTAGCCGAACTCTCAAACCCCGAAACACCTAACATTGATACTGCAAAACCAAAAAATATAGCAGAAGCAATACTGCCTCCCGTAGAGGGGAATTCCCAGTTTTGAAAAAATAAAGTAATACCGTTGTTAAAAAAATAATAAATAATAAATGCACTTAAAATAAATAAGGAGGCGAGGTGAAATAAAAAAATGCCAATTGCTACTTTAGCAGATTCTGTTATACCTCCAATTGTAAGCATTGCAAAAATTCCTAAAAGGATTATAGTAGCAAGAATTATAGGCATAGATGGGATTAAGTGATGTAAATAATGGATGGCTTCATTAGCAGAAATTACTGCAGTTGCCATATAAGATAACAGTGTTAATGTTGCTGCAAATGAGGCTGTAAATTTACTTGTAGTATTTAATAAAGCATTATAAGCACCACCATTTAAGGGTAAAGCGCCTACAACTTCACCATATATTTTTCTAAAAAAAAATAAAACTAAGGAAACAATTAATAAGGTAATCCAAGCGTATTGCCCCGAAAAAGCAATGGATAAAGCAGACACATATAAAACGGACGAACTTATATCATTACCGCAAATTGCCGTTGCTGATAATTCATTTAGTTTTTTACGCATTTGTGTTTGTGATTTAAATTATAAATCAATTTTTAGATGCAATTCATTTAATTGCTCATCATCAATTGGTGCAGGAGCATCTATCATAACGTCTCTACCAGAATTATTTTTAGGAAACGCTATAAAATCTCTAATGGTTTCTTGGCCTCCTAAAATAGCTACAAGCCTATCTAAGCCAAAAGCCAACCCGCCATGTGGTGGAGCACCATGTTCAAAAGCATTCATCAGGAAGCCAAATTGCGCTTTAGCTTCTTCTTTTGTAAACCCAAGATGATCGAACATCAAAGCTTGGGTGGCTTTATCATGAATTCTTATAGAGCCTCCACCAATTTCGTTTCCGTTTAATACTAAATCGTATGCGTTTGCTTTTACGTCTCCAGGGTTAGTGTCTAATAGTTCTATTTGCCCAGGTTTAGGAGATGTAAATGGATGGTGCATGGCGTGATAACGCTTTGTGTCTTCATCCCATTCTAATAATGGAAAATCAGTAACCCAAAGCGGTGCAAACTCGTTAGGGTTGCGTAATCCTAAACGTTCAGCAAGTTCCATACGTAATGCACTTAACTGCGTTCTTACTTTAATTATATCTCCTGAAAGGATGCAAATTAAATCTCCTGCTTTTGCGCCAGTTACTTTTGCCCATTTTTCTAAATCATCTTGATTATAAAACTTATCTACTGAAGATTTATAAGTGCCATCACCATTACAACGCACATAAACCATACCTAGAGCACCAACTTGCGGTCGTCTTACCCAATCTATAAGTTTGTCTATTTCTTTTCTTGAATACTCATTTCCATTAGGAACTGCAATACCAACAACCAGTTCAGCTTGATTAAATACATTAAAGTCTTTATGTTGTGTTACTTCATTTAATTCACCAAATTCCATTCCGAAACGAATATCTGGTTTGTCGTTACCATACATTTTCATAGCTTTATCAAAAGTCATTCTCGGGAACTTATCAACTTCAACACTATTAATGGCTTTAAGTAAATGGAGTGTTAATCCTTCAAATACATTTAAAATATCTTCTTGTTCTACAAAAGCCATTTCACAATCTATTTGAGTAAATTCTGGTTGTCTGTCTGCTCGTAAGTCTTCGTCTCTAAAACATTTTACAATTTGAAAGTACTTATCCATACCGCCAATCATAAGCAATTGCTTAAAAGTTTGTGGGCTTTGAGGTAAAGCATAAAATTGACCTTCATTCATTCTACTTGGAACAACAAAATCACGTGCTCCTTCAGGAGTAGACTTTATTAAGTAAGGAGTTTCAACTTCAATAAATCCTTCTTTAGATAAATAATTTCTAACTTCCTGAGTAACTTTATGTCTAAACATCAAATTATTCTTTACGGGATTACGTCTTATATCTAAATAGCGATATTGCATACGCAGTTCTTCGCCACCATCTGTGTTGTCTTCAATAGTAAAAGGAGGCGTTTTAGCTTCATTAAGAATGATTAACTCTGAAACTAATATTTCTATATTTCCTGTTGGAATGTTTGCGTTTTTAGAGGCACGTTCAATAACAGTACCTTTGACTTGGATAACAAATTCACGACCAAGCGTTTTTGCTTGATTCATTAGTTCTGGACTAGATCGTTCTTCGTCAAAAATAAGCTGAGTAATACCATAACGGTCACGCAGATCTACCCAAATCATAAATCCTTTGTCGCGAGTTTTTTGAACCCATCCAGCTAAAGTAACTTCACTATTAATATGTGACGCTCTTAATTCACCACAATCATGACTTCTATACATACAGTTGATATTAGAACTGCAAATTTAGTAAGATATACCATCATTATGCATAATTAATAACAGAATTTAGGAATAAATTCAGGTGCACTATTCTTAAAAACTTAACTAAATGATTATGAATTATTCAATATAATTTTCATTTTTTTTGTTAAAAAATTGTTAAAACAATTTTTTATTTGCAAATTTGCGGATAATCAAAAAGATATAATTATGAAACAAACTTACTATTTAAAGCTGTTATTGTATATAATGGCTATTCTTCCTATTGGTGTTCTGGCTCAAGGCACAATAACAGGAACAGTTACAGAGGCAAGCACTGGAAATCCCTTACCAGGCGCCAATATTGTTGTTAAGGGAACATCTAATGGAGCGATATCTGATTTTGATGGAAATTTCAGCATTAGTGTTGACGCATTTCCAGCAACATTAGTGATTTCTTCAGTTGGGTTTACGACTCAAGAGGTAAACGTTACATCTTCTCAAAGTATTAGTGTTTCTTTACAAGACGGAGTTGCGTTAGATGAGATAGTATTATTAGGGTCTAGAAACACTAGTAGAACTGCAATTGATACACCTGTTCCAATAGATGTTATCAACGTAGCTGAATTAACAGTATTAGGTCCTCAAACAACGGTAAATGAAATTTTAAATTTTGTGGCACCTTCATTTACATCAACAACTCAAACGGTTTCTGATGGTACAGATCACGTAGATCCAGCTTCTTTAAGAGGTTTAGGACCAGATCAAGTATTGGTGCTTATTAATGGGAAAAGACGACACAAGTCTTCTTTAGTTAATGTTAATGGTACAGTTGGTACAGGATCTGTAGCTACTGATTTAAATGCAATTCCAGCTTCAGCTATT
>UOEB01000012.1_pt1 | contig 16920 bp, 12 predicted proteins | sample 1989961 | NCBI WGS metagenome assembly UOEB01 (sample SAMEA4712198, study PRJEB27164) | hydrothermal vent metagenome | biome: marine basaltic hydrothermal vent biome; feature: marine hydrothermal vent; material: mineral | place: Pacific Ocean | collected 2011-06-14/2011-07-23 | depth 1691 m | reverse complement strand
GGTCGTCTCCAGACGATGGTATTTATATTCTTGTAAAAGAAGTACTCGATAACTCTATAGATGAGTATGTAATGGGTGCTGGTAAAACCATTGAAGTTTCTATTCAAGGTACTAAAGTTATGGTGCGCGATTTTGGTCGTGGCATTCCACTTGGTAAAGTGGTAGATGTGGTTTCTAAAATGAATACTGGAGGAAAATACGACTCTAAAGCCTTCAAGAAATCGGTGGGTTTAAATGGTGTTGGTACAAAAGCTGTAAATGCATTGTCTTCCTTTTTTAGAGTAGAATCTACTCGTGATAATAAATCTGCTTCTGCCGAGTTTGAGCAAGGAAATTTAATAAATCAAGACTTTTTAGAAGAGACCACTAGGCGTAAAGGCACAAAAGTATCTTTTATTCCTGATGAGGTTATCTTCAAAAATTATAAATACCGAAATGAGTACGTTATTAAAATGCTCAAAAACTACGTGTATTTAAATACAGGTTTAACCATCATTTTTAATGGTGAAAAATATTATAGTGAAAATGGTTTAAAGGATTTACTGCAAGAAAACATTAACGAATCGGATATGTTATATCCAATAATCCATCTTAAAGGGGATGATATTGAAGTGGCGTTAACACATAGTAAAACACAATATAGCGAAGAGTATCACAGTTTTGTAAACGGACAAAACACCACGCAAGGAGGCACTCACCAAGCAGCATACAGAGAAGCTTTAGTAAAGACCATTAGAGAGTTTTATGGAAAAAATTATGAAGCTTCAGATATTCGAAAATCTATAGTTACCGCAATCTCTATAAAAGTGATGGAGCCTGTGTTTGAAAGTCAGACAAAAACTAAACTAGGTTCTACAGATATGGGTGGAGGCCTGCCAACAGTTAGAACCTATATTAATGACTTTTTAAAAACACAACTCGATAATTTTTTACATAAGAATCCGGAGCACGCCGAGAAAATTCAGCGTAAAATCATGCAAGCCGAGAAAGAACGCAAAGAGCTTTCAGGAATTAGGAAACTCGCTAAAGATCGAGCTAAAAAAGCAAATCTGCATAACAAGAAATTACGTGATTGTCGTGTACATTTTGGAGATACTAAAAACGAACGCTATTTAGAAACTACCTTGTTTATTACTGAGGGAGATTCAGCATCAGGAAGTATTACAAAATCTCGTGATGTGAATACGCAAGCGGTTTTTAGTTTGAAAGGAAAACCTCTGAACTCGTATGGGTTAAGTAAAAAAATAGTGTATGAAAATGAAGAGTTTAACCTGTTACAGGCGGCTTTAAATATTGAAGAATCTCTGGAAGATTTACGCTATAACAATATTGTAATTGCTACAGATGCCGATGTAGATGGAATGCATATTCGGTTGTTATTAATCACGTTCTTTTTACAATTCTTTCCAGAAGTGATAAAAGAAGGACATCTATACATTTTGCAAACGCCACTATTTAGAGTGCGAAATAAAAAGGAAACCATTTACTGTTACTCCGAAGAAGAGCGTAGAAAAGCTATTGAGAAATTAAAACCTAAGCCTGAGATTACACGATTTAAAGGACTTGGTGAAATTTCGCCAGATGAGTTTCAGCATTTTATAGGACAAGATATTCGTTTGGATCCAATAATGTTGGATGATAATATGTCTATAGAAGAATTGCTATCTTTTTATATGGGAAAAAATACACCAAACCGACAAGAGTTCATTATTAATAATCTAAAAGTAGAATTAGATTTAATTGAAGATGAGAAGTAACTGTCATTCCTGCGAAAGCAGGAATCCACAATATAAATAAAAGTTACATTAAACTATTTATCATAAATGTGGAATAAATATTTTAAAATAGTAGAAGAGCTATCAAAATTAAAAAGAAAAAATTAATAGATTCCTGCCTTCGCAGGAAATGATAATAATATGATAGAAGATAATGACGACATAATTAATGCACAAGACGACAATCAGGAAACCATTACCAGAATTACTGGAATGTATAAAGAATGGTTTTTAGATTATGCATCGTATGTAATTCTAGAACGTGCAGTTCCTGCCATTGAAGACGGGTTTAAACCAGTGCAGCGTCGTATCATGCATTCTATGAAAGATTTGGATGATGGGCGTTATAACAAAGTCGCAAACATTGTTGGTCATACCATGCAATATCACCCTCATGGAGATGCTAGTATTGCGGATGCCATGGTGCAAATTGGTCAGAAAGATTTATTAATAGATACTCAAGGAAACTGGGGAAATATACTTACTGGCGATCGTGCAGCAGCTTCTAGATATATAGAAGCACGTATCTCAAAGTTTGGTTTAGACGTTGTTTTTAACCCTAAAATAACCGAATGGCAAGCCTCTTATGATGGACGTCGCAAAGAACCTGTAAACCTTCCCGTAATGTTTCCGCTGTTGCTTGCTCAAGGTGGTGAAGGTATTGCTGTAGGATTATCAACCAAAATATTACCGCATAACTTTATTGAGCTTATCGATGCTTCAATAAAGCATCTTAAAGGAAAGCGTTTTACTATTTTACCAGATTTTGTTACTTCTGGAGTTGCAGACTTTACCAATTATAACGATGGTTTACGTGGTGGAAAAGTGAGAGTACGCGCAAAGATATCTCAACAAAGTAAAAACACTTTGGTTATTACCGAAATTCCTTTCGGAACTACAACGTCATCTCTTATAGATTCTATTTTAAAAGCCAACGACAAGGGAAAAATAAAGATTAAAAAGATTGAAGATAATACAGCTGCAAATGTAGAGATTCTTGTGCATTTACCTTCAGGAATTTCACCAGACAAGACCATTGATGCGTTGTATGCGTTTACAAGTTGCGAAAATTCTATTTCGCCTTTGGGCTGTGTGATTGAAGATAATAAGCCACTATTTGTTGGTGTGTCTGAAATGTTGCGTCGCTCTACAGATAACACAGTTCAACTTTTAAAGCGTGAACTAGAAATTAAACTAAGTGAGCTTGAAGAACAATGGCACTTTGCCTCTTTAGAACGTATTTTTATTGAGAATAGAATTTATCGAGATATTGAGGAAGAAGAAACTTGGGAAGGCGTTATTCAAGCTATAGATAAAGGGCTGCAGCCTCATATTAAACATTTAAAACGTGAGATTACTGTTGACGATATTACCAGATTGACAGAAATTCGAATCAAACGTATTTCAAAATTTGATATTGACAAAGCACAACAAAAAATAGATACTTTAGAAGAACAAATAGCTGAAGTAAAACATCATTTAGAACATTTAATTGATTACGCTATTGCTTATTTCACACGATTAAAGAAAGATTATGGTAAAGGCAGAGAGCGTAAAACAGAAATACGAATTTTTGATGATGTAGATGCTACCAAAGTGGTTATACGTAATACTAAACTTTATGTAAATCGGGATGAAGGTTTTATTGGCACGTCTTTGCGCAGAGATGAATATGTGTGCGATTGTAGTGATATAGACGATATTATTGTGTTTACTAAAGAAGGGAAAATGATGGTCACCAAAGTGGGCTCAAAGACCTTTATAGGTAAAGATATAATACACGTTGCCGTATTTAAAAAGAAAGATAAGCGCACTATCTATAACTTGATTTATCGAGATGGTAGCAGAGGGCCTTCGTATATAAAGCGTTTTGCAGTAACTGGAGTAACTAGGGACAGAGAGTATGATTTAACAAATGGTAGTAAAGGCACTGTAGTTTGGTATTTTTCAGCAAACCCTAATGGAGAAGCTGAAGTAGTTACTGTATTACTGCGACAATCAGGAAGTATTAAAAAACTAAAATGGGATTTAGATTTCGCTGATATTATTATAAAAGGCAGAGTATCTAAAGGAAATCTCGTTACAAAATATTCTATAAAACGGGTAGAGCTAAAAGAAAAAGGAGTATCAACTTTAAAACCGCGTAAAGTATGGTTTGACGATACCATTCAACGCCTTAATGTTGATGGAAGAGGCGAGTTGGTTGGTGAATTTAGAGGCGAAGACAGAATACTTATCATCACACAATCTGGAACTGTTAAAACCATTATTCCTGAGATTACAACACGCTTTGGTGATGATATGATTGTACTCGAAAAATGGATTCCTAAAAAACCAATTTCAGCCATTCATTACGATGGAGACAAAGAACGCTACTATGTAAAACGTTTTTTAATTGAAAACGAAAGTAAAGAGGAAACGTTTATTACTGAACATCAAAATTCTCAATTGGAAATCGTATCTACAGATTGGCGTCCAGTTGCAGAAGTGATTTTTGCAAAAGACAGAGGCAAAGACCGGAAAGAAAGTTTAGAAGTAAATCTAGAAGAATTTATAACAATAAAGGGAATTCACGCTCTTGGAAATCAATTAACCAAAGATAAAATCAATCAAATTAATTTGCTAGACCCATTGCCTTATGAAGTTCCAGAAGAGATTCCAGCCGATGAGATTGAGGTTGTTGATGAGCAAGTTGTAAAGAAAGAAGATTCTGTAAATCCTAACAGTACTGATGATGAACCAAATTTAGATATTGATGCAGAGGGACAGATAACCTTGTTTTAAAAAAGTAAAGTAATACCATTTAGCATCACTTGTTAATAAAAAACCCAGCACATTTTAGTCTATTCGTTTTGCAACGCCTTTTTGTTTAAGTGATTCACCAACATAAGAATATTCAAATGTATATGTTGAATCGGTAGTTGTTAATATTTTTAAATGAATATCTTTCCGCTCTGCAATACTCTTAGGGTTAATGGTTTTAAAAACCATTTCACAGTCATTAATCCACCTTACAGTGGCTGAATCAGTTTTCGTTCCAAAGGTTTCAATTTGTAAATCTTCTGTTCTAGTAAACGTTGAAGTATAGACTTGGTCACTAATTTCTATGATGCTTTCGAAGGTTCCAGTCTTAAAATCGGAGCAATTGCGTTCAATTTGATAACAACTTGTAAATAATAATAAAAGGGATAAAAATAAAATGTATCGCATCTCAAAAAGTTTGAAGCAAAATTACACAAAAGCATAAAATATTTGTAAGACTTTTGTTAATAATTAAATATTGCTTACATTTTTAAACCCTTGACTTTTTAGCTTAAAAATTATAACTTCGCTTATCGTCAGATATAAACAATTAAAAAAGTCCATATTTAAACAATAAGCGTCACTCCAAATTATATTTACTCTTTAAAACTCTTAAAACTTCCATCTTTATAAAAAATAACAATACGTTCAATAGTTTTACCTTTATTTTCTTTAACAGCTATTTGAGGAATATTTTCTAAAATTTTAGTTGGCGTTTGTTGTTTAGCAGGAAATATTCCTTTTCCATTTAATAACCAATACAATTCTACTTCAGGATAGGCGGAAAGGACTTTCATGACAAATTCTAAACTTGGTCTATTTCTCCCAGAAAGAATATGAGAAATACTAGAGCGTTGCACACCAATTTTTTCAGCAAATGTAGCAGCTGATAAACTATAAAAGTCTATGATTTTTTGTAATCTTTTTATGAAATCTTCACTGTTCACCATTGTAAACAAAATTAATCATTATTTATTTAATGCTAGCTATTTAAATATTAAAATATCATCATTAAAATTATTTTAGCTATCTAAAACATTAAAGTAATAGTTATAATAAAATAGTTATTTAATTGAAACATATATGGTTATAGTTTATTTAATAAATTTATTTAGATTCTAAAATTTCATTATTAAGTATTGATGAAAAAGTATACAATTGTAATTTAAATGAATTAAAAAAGCGTTTACAATTGTAATTATTAGTTTGTTTACTTTTGTACAACCAATGTTTAGAAATGAAAAAAAAATTAGACTTAGAGCAGTTATTCTATAAGTATAATGAGGATACTATTAGGAATCGTTATATTACAAATAACCACATTGAGCCCTTACTAAAAAAATTAGATTCTAATTTTACAATTAATACCATGGAGTATTCTGTAAATGGATTACCTATTTATGGAATTAAAATTGGACATGGTGTAAAAAAAGTGCTCATGTGGTCTCAAATGCATGGCAATGAATCTACAACTACTAAAGCACTATTTGATGTATTTAATTCTTTGAGCGATGCTGGACTCAGCAATGTATTAAAAAGCTGTACGCTTTTTATCATTCCTATTCTTAATCCAGATGGCGCGTTAGCGTATACTAGACTAAATGCTAACAACATTGATTTAAATAGGGATGCTCAGTGCTTATCGCAACCTGAAAGTATAGTTTTAAGGAAGGCATTTGATGCTTTTAAACCAAGTTTTTGTTTTAATCTTCATGGACAACGTACTATTTTTAGTGTAGGGAATACAAATAACTCTGCAACAATAAGCTTTTTAGCTCCTTCACAAGATATAGAACGCAAAGTAACCGAAAATAGAAAAAAAGCTATAGAAGTTATTGTAGCTATGAATAATATGCTACAGGAATATATTCCAAATCAAGTTGGGAGGTATGATGATGCGTTTAATATTAACTGCGTTGGCGATACTTTTCAAAATGAAAACGTACCAACCATTTTATTTGAAGCAGGCCATACCACCAATGATTATAGTAGAGAAGAAACGCGAAAGTACCTTTATATGTCTTTATTGTCTGCTTTAACTACTATTGCCAGTAAAAAAGAACTAGGGCAAAGACACACTCCATATTTTGATATTCCAGAGAACAAAAAATTATTTTATGATGTTATTATTAGAAATGCGAAAATTGTAGAAGCGCAAAAAGAGTACATTCTTGATATTGCATTTCAATATGATGAAGTTTTAGTTAACGGCAAAGTTAATTTTCAACCAAAAATTAAAGATTTTGGAGATTTATCAAAGTTTTATGCACACAGGACAATAAATGCCAATGAGCAATTAGTAAAACTCTCAGCTGACAGTGCATTGAAAATAGATTACGAAATCGATTTCGTTTTGATTAATGATAGGCAATTTTCATTAAAAGTTATAAATAATTAAAAAAAAATGTATAATTTTTAAAGAAAATGTATTAATTTCGCTTTTTATCTAACAAATATATAGATATGGCAAAGTTTAGATTAGACGAAGTTGATCATAAAATTCTTGATATGTTAATAGACAATACAAGAATTCCTTTTACAGATATAGCAAAAAGATTATTAATTTCAGCAGGAACTGTTCATGTTCGCGTTAAAAAGATGGAAGACGCTGGAATTATACAAGGGTCTTCATTAACGCTTGATTATCATAAACTTGGCTACTCTTTTATTGCTTATGTTGGTGTGTTTTTACAAAATACATCTCAAACAAAATTTGTTTTACAGCGCATAAATGAAATTCCTTATGTTACTGTGGCTCATATTACTACTGGTAAGTTTAATATTTTCTGTAAAATTAGAGCTAAAGATACTACACATGCAAAAGATATTATTTTTATGCTTGACGATATTGATGGTGTTTATAGAACAGAAACCATGATTTCTTTAGAAGAAAGCATTAATGATAAAAAACGTTTGATGCATTCTATTTTTAATGATCTGTAATTCTTTTTGTTGGAGGTTTATAAATTACTTTTAATCGCTTAAGCTGTCGTTATCTAAATTCAAGTCTGCAATGCTAGTATCTAGCTCAATATCAAAGTTGGTCATTGTATAATGTAGTTTAGAACTTACCTTTACAAGATATATGGTATCTTTAGTATTAACCTCTACAGCTTCAATAGTTTCATTATGATGGTTATCAAAAGTAACAATGTCTTTATCGTTATAACCGTCAGGAAACTTTTTTGAAAGTAAATTCAATATCTCCGTAGTAAGCTTCTTATAATCGATAATTACGCGCTTCATATTGTATGCTATTAAAGTTATTCTATCATATATAAATTAAATCAAAGTTGTGTTTAGAAAGCAACTACTTCTAGTTGTACTAAATTTACGAATTATTTTAATTCAAAAAAGTATTAGGAGGAAAAAAACAAGCTAATTATGCTATATAATATGAAAAAGCTTCACGGATAGTAGCGTTATCTACAATACAATCAATTTTTGTTTTGCCAATATCTTCAAGTAATACAAAATTGATATTGCCATGTGTATTCTTTTTATCGTATTTCAACAATTCTATAATTGGTGGATAATCAGATTCTAAAATTGCTACTTTACCATACGTATTTAAAATGATGGTTTTAATAGATTCTAATTTTTCTTTCGGAAAACCTTCTTGCTTATAAGAAATATAGCATGCTAAAATCATTCCAATAGCTATGGCTTCACCATGCAATAAATGCGTTTTCTTCGACTCACTTAAAAAATAAGATTCTATGGCATGTCCTAGGGTATGACCAAAATTTAATGTCTTTCGTAGTCCTATTTCCGTAGGATCTTGTGTAACTATTTCTTTTTTAATTTGAACAGATTCATAAATTAGCATATCTAAATCTGCGCGAGTATATTGCCCAAGATTGCTCATTTTATCCCAATATGCTTGGTCATGTATTAACCCGTGTTTTAGCATTTCGGCTAAGCCAGAACGCATTTCATTTTGTGGTAATGTATCTAAAAAAGCAGTGTCGATTAAAACCATTTCACTAGAATTAATAACACCAATTTGATTTTTTAATGTTCCAAGATCAACACCTGTTTTTCCACCAATTGATGCATCAACCATTGCAAGTAAGCTTGTCGGAACATTAATATATGAAATTCCTCGTTTAAATGTAGAGGCTACAAAGCCACCTAAATCTGTTACGACACCTCCACCTAAGTTAATCATAAGAGACTTTCTATCCGCATTAAGCTCTGAAAGTGTATTCCATACACCTACACAAGTATCAATTGTTTTATTTATTTCGCCAGCTTCTATTTCAATAATTTCAATCTCTTGCTGTACTACTAAATGTGATAAAAAAATAGGGAGGCAATGGTTGTGTGTATTGGTATCTACAAGTACAAAAATTTTCGAAAAGTTTGAATTGTTTAAAAAGGCATTCAATTCAGTGTAACATACTGAATTAAAATGAATTGCGTAGTGCTGTGTAACTATAGATTTCATAAAGAGTAAACCAAATAATTTGGCATGAAAATAAGTAGAATTTTATTAAAAAAGTATCTTAGTTATAAATATCTTTGCTTAAAATAGTTTTAAGATATGTCAGAAACAAAAATTTTTGATAATACTGAAATTGCTTTTAAGCTCAAAAGCGATTCCGAATTAGAACGTGCCTACTTTTTGTTTAAAATGATCTCTCACGAACCATTAGTGAGAATAGGTACAGCAGCTACCAATTTTGCATTAAAAGCCAACTTACCGGTTGAAGGATTAATACGATCAACTGTTTTTGATCATTTTTGCGGTGGCGTAAGCGAAGAAGATTGCTTACCAGTTATAGATAATATGTTTAATGAAGGCGTTTCAAGTGTTTTAGATTATTCAGTTGAAGGTAAAGAAAATGAAGCTCAATTTGATATTGCAGTAAATAAAACGCTTGAAATAATTGAGTTTGCTTCAAATAAGGAGTCGATGCCAATAGCCGTTTTTAAACCAACAGGTTTTGGACGTCTTGATTTGTATGAAAAAAAAGGAAGCGGCATTACGCTTACTACAGATGAGCAAGACGAATGGAATAAAATTGTAGCGCGTTATCATAAGGTTTGCAAACTTGCAAAAGAAAAAGATGTTGAAGTTCTTATTGATGCCGAAGAAAGTTGGATGCAAGATGCTGCTGATGCATTGGTAGAGGAGATGATGAAAGTGTATAATACAGAGAAACCTATTGTTTATAACACATTACAAGCTTACCGTTGGGATAGATTTGACTATCTTAAAGCGTTGCATGAGCGTAGTAAAAGAGAAGGTTATACCCTTGGAATGAAAATTGTGAGAGGCGCATATATGGAAAAGGAAAGGCTAAGAGCTAAAGAAAAAAATTATGTGTCTCCAATTTGTGAAGACAAAAAAGCTACGGATGACAATTTTAATAATATACTTACTTATATCTTAAATAATCTTGATGATATTTCTCTTTTTGTAGGGACACACAATGAAGAAAGCTCTTATTTGGCAATGGAGATTATGGAAGAGCTTAATATAGCCAAGAATGATAACCGTGTTTGGTTTGGACAGCTTTATGGTATGAGTGATCACATTAGCTTTAATATTGCAAATGCAGGCTACAATGTTGCCAAATATGTACCATTTGGCCCCGTTAAAGATGTTATGCCATATTTAATACGCAGAGCAGAAGAAAATACGTCTGTTGCAGGACAAACCAATAGAGAGCTTAACTTATTGAAACAAGAAAAAAAGCGAAGAAGGATTTAGAGTTATAAAAAACAAGTATTACTAAAAGAATTTAAATTTTTTCTTAGGAATATTTCCATAGCCATAACCATAACCTCTTTTCTGTATAATTGCATTTAAGAGTACGACCATATTTGGAAGCCTTTTTTCATCATACATTGATTGTGCTATATGCAATTGGCGTTTGTCAATATAATTTGCTCTAACCACATAAATTACCATGTCTGCAAATTTACTAATCAATAAAGTATCGGTTACAAGCCCAACAGCAGCAGTATCTACAATAATGTAATCGTATTTGTTTTTTACAGCATTAAAAAGTGTTTCTAATTTTTCATCCATTAATAATTCTGCTGGATTAGGAGGGATGGTTCCACAAGGAATTATATCTAGATTATCACTTACCTTATTAATTACATCAGCAAAATTTATTTTATTATCGATAATAAAGTTAGTTAAACCAAGCCCTTTTTTATCTTCAATACCTAGATATTTATTTAATTTAGGAACTCGTATATCTGTTTCAATAATTAATACTTTTTTATTTGAAAAGGATAAAGATTTTGCTAGGTTAATGGTTGTATGTGATTTCCCTTCTTTACTGGTGGTAGATGTTACAAAAATAGTTTTTCCTTTACTTTTCCCTGTATTAGGAATCATAAAATCAATATTAGTTCTAATCAATCTGAAAGCTTCAGCTTTTGGAGAATAATCTAATTTTTCTATAAAAGCTTTTTTAGAACTTGATTTAGGAACATCACCAATAAAAGGTATAGATAGCTCCTTATTAATATCACTTTTATTTCTAATTTTTGTATCCAACATATCCAAAATATAAACTGTACTAGTTGGAATAAGAAAAGCTAAAATAAAGGCTCCTAAAAACAATATTTCTTTTTTTGGCCAAATAGGGAGTGAGCTAGCATAAGCATCGTCTATAATTATAGCATTGGGCGACGTTACACCATGCGATATAGCAGATTCCTCACGCTTTTGTAATAAATATAGATATAATGATTCCTTGATATCTTGTTGACGTTTTAAATCTCTAAATTGTCTCTCTTTTTTAGGAGCAGAATATAACTGTGACGAAATTCTTGAACCTTCTCTATCTAATGCTTCTAGTTTTATTTTATTTGAGGATTTAATATTCTCTAAACCCGCATTTAAACTTTGTTTTAAGCTTATAATTTGCGCATCTAAATTAACAACAACTGGATTCTTTTCGCTTGAATTTTTTAGCATTCTATTACGTTGAATAACTAAATCATTATGCTTTCTGGTGATTTCATTTATAGAATTATCTCTAAAAGACATGTTGACTGGAATAAGTTCACTATTGCCACTATTCTCTTTTAAATAATTTGACATATAGTCAATAAGCTGTAATTCTGTAGAAGTTGCAACTTGCTGGGCTTCTATATCTCTTTCCGTTTGAAGAAAAATACTTGATTGTGAAGATAAATCGGTTAATTTATTGTCCTTTTTAATAGTCTCTGATGTTAAGTCTACAGCTGATAATTCTGATGAAACTACTTGTAACCGATTGTTGATGAAATCGGAAGTAACTTTTACAACTTCATTTTTGTTATTTACAACAAGTTGGTTGTATTCGTCAATGAGGCTGTTTAATATATCTTTCCCCTTTTTAATTACAGGCTCAACGAGTTCAAGGTTAATAATACTTGAGTTTTCACCATACGTTTTAATCTTAATTTTTTCGCTATAATATGCACTAACTTTTGAAATTGGAGAGACTTTTATTTTAACGCTTTTTCCAACTTTCATTTCTGGTTGATCAAAGTTCGGAGTTAAAATAATATCTCCAACAGTAGTATTAATATTATCTCCAAAGTTGAATTTTTTGTTAGAGTTTTTAAATGTAAATTGAGATTTTGAGATTACATTTAAGATAAAAGTAGTATCTATATTCGTTAAAACACTATCTTGTTCTAGAAAATTAATAGTTAAAGGTGGGTTAGTATATATTTCAAGTTCTTTAATTGTACCTTGTATATAGTATTGTATATTAAGGTTTAGCTTAGATACAACATTATTAATTATTGTTCTGGAGCTTAAGACTTGAATTTCGTCTTGAACACTATTATAGTCTTTTTCAAATAATCCATAGTCATACGCTCTATTAGTATCTCTTTGCATGCTTTTTTCATTACTATCAGCAATTTTAATTGTAGCTTCTATTTTATAAGAATTAGTAGCGTATCTTAAATATAAAAATGTAATTGCAAAACAAATAAGGAAACTAGCTAAAAACCATTTCCATTTTACTAAATATTTTTCTAGTTGTTCTCTTAAACTAGAACTATTATTAGAATTTAAACTCATAAAGTAAATGATTATCTAATTAGTATTGCAGCAACTGTTGCTAATATACCAACTACTGACAAAATAACACCATTATTGTATGCCGATTGTCCAACTTTAGCATTATTTGGCTCCACGTAAATTACATCATTTTGTGTTAAGTAATAATTTGAAGAATTTAAAACATTAACAGAAGTAAGGTCAAATTTTGTAAACTTTTTTTCACCATTTACCTCTCTAATTAAAAATACATTATCTCTTCTGCCATAAATAGTTAAATCGCCAGCTAATCCTAACGCTTGTGGCAATGAGATTCTTTCATCTTGTATGGTATAAGTTCCTGGTTTTGTTACTTCTCCCAATATTGAAATAGTAAAGTTGGCTAATCTAATGTTTACAATAGGGTTTTTAATATATTCACTTAATTTTCTCTTTAGGTTAGCAGTAGCTTCAGTTCTTGACATGCCACCTAATTTTATAGTTCCTAAAACTGGAAATTCGATATTTCCATTGCTATCAATAAGGTACGTTTGCTGCAACAAAACTCCTTGCCCATCAATAACAGATTGAGTTGTATATGTTGCTTCCAAATTAAAAGGTCTTGCTACTTTAGGATCTAATGCAGATATATTTATAGTTAATAAATCATCTGTTTTATAATGTAGTTCAAAGTTTGAATTAGAATTTTCTATTGCGGCAGATAGAGGTTCGTCTTGGAAATACACAATATTTTGTCTTGATGCGCAAGAACTTAATAGAACAATTGTAAATAGCGCAGATATTTTAAAGAAATCAAATATTTTTAACTGTGGTTTCATAATCTTTCGTGTTTAATTTTTAGTAGCATCCAAAACTTCAAATTTAGAATTTTTAGAAATATATTCAGGTACAATATCCTTTAATTTGGCTACAATTTCTATTGCCTGACAATTCAAATTTGAGCTATATAAATCTATAATTTTATCTTGAGTGATTGTCATATCTATTTTTTTGCTCTTAGCAATCATTATCTTTTCATGATAGGTTAATTTGGTATTTTCTCCATCCGCTAAAAGCTCTTCAAATATTTTTTCTCCTGGTCTTAATCCCGTAATTTTTATATCAATATCATCTGGATATTTTAAACCTGAGAGTTTGATCATATTAATTGCCAAATCAAATATTTTTACAGATTTCCCCATATCAAACACAAAAATTTCGCCGCCATTACCCATAGCCGCTGCTTCAAGGACAAGAGCACATGCTTCTGGGATAGTCATAAAAAACCTTGTAATGTCTCTATGAGTTACTGTAAGAGGTCCTCCATTTTCAATTTGCTTTTTAAATAATGGAATTACTGACCCACTAGAACCTAATACATTACCAAAACGCGTAGTTACAAACTTTGTTTGGCCTTTACCTTTAAGACACGATAGATACATTTCGGCCACACGTTTTGTAGCTCCCATAACGTTTGTTGGATTAACAGCTTTATCAGTAGAAATCATTACGAACTTATTAACCCCGTGTTTTACTGATAAATTAGCGACATTAATAGTTCCTCCAACATTTACAGCTATAGCTTCTTGAGGGTTGTTTTCCATTAGTGGAACATGCTTATAAGCTGCCGCATGAAAAATTATTTCTGGTCTATGGTCTGTAAAAATTTGATTCATTCTTATAGTACATCTAATATCGGCAATAATGACTTCAAAGTTTGTTATTTCTTGTTGAATGAACTCTTGCTGAACATTATATAATTGTGACTCAGCAATATCTACAAGTATTAGTTTTTTAAAATTAAAATTGCAAAGATTTCGTGCTATCTCACTTCCAATGGAACCAGCTGCACCAGTAATTAATACAACCTTGTTATCATATTCTTCAATCAAAATTGGGTTTTCGAAACTTATAGGCTCTCGGCCTAATAAATCTTCAATTTTCACATCCTGAATTTGGCTTGCTTGTAAGTCTCCATCAATCCATTTTTGAATAGGAGGTACAATTTTTACTTTTATGGATTTTTCTAGGAAGTAACTAGATATTTCTAATAAACGATGATAACTTATATTTTGAATTGAAATAATTATTTCATGAATGTCATGTTTTAAAAGAAATTCTTCATCAATTGTTTCAGAACTATAAACGGTAAGGAGGTTTATTTTTTTTCCTATTTTACGTTCATCATCATCTATAAATCCTATGACTTCAATATTTGCTTTAGGATCATTAGAAATAACATCGTAGGTTATATTGCCAGAACTACCAGCACCATAAAGTAAAACGTTAGTTTTCTCTTTAAAACCAGAAATTATTGTTTTATAACTTGCTTTAATAAAAAGCTTGGCTGATATTAAGAATAAGATATTTAATAGTAAATGGATGTATATGATAGAACCCGATATATCACAGGCAATAAAAAAGTTAAACTGTCGGGTAAGGAAAGTTTCAACCAGTAGTATTGTAGCTAATATATTAACTCCAATAATAATATTAATAATATCCTTAGTACCTGTAAAACGAACTACTCCTTTATGAGTTCCAACTATTAAGAAACTAATAATAGCAGAAATTATAACAAATGGAATTTGTTTAAAAAACTCAAGTGTTACAAACTCGAGCTTGAAATTATAACGAATTAAATACGCTATAAAAAAGGTAAATACAACAATGCATACATCAAAAAAGAGGACAAGCCACTTAGACGCATATTTTTGCGATATTTCATATAACACACTTCTAAACATTTTAAATAGGCATTATTACATTAACATTTTAATCAAAACCCAAAAAATTATTGAGATTTGTTTGCTAAAAATCAATTTGCTATGTAATCAAATTCAAAGTTTAATAAAATGTTCAAGACTTTAATTAACCACTTGCCTTGACATTTTATTTATGGGACAATTCAATTTAGTTAATACATTAATTAAATAAACTGTTTGTATAAATATAGTTACAATATAATTAAACTAAAAATATGTAGTAACATTATCACAGTAAATATCAGCGTTTAATCAGTATCCATCAAATAAATACGATAAAGCACTCATTTTACCGTTTTTATAAACGTATAATCTAAACTAGAAGTTTTGAAAAAAAATCCTTTATATTTTAACTTGGAAGAGTCAATCTTTAAAAGAAACCTAGTAACAATAGATATGTTTCTAGGTTAAGAAAAAAATGCCATAAATACGTTTAAAATCCTCTTCAAATCTTCTTCAGCTAAATTTGAACCACTAGGTAAGCATAATCCTTTTTCGAACAAAGTATCTGAGACACCGTTTAAATAACTTGGGTAATCTTTAAATACAGGCTGTTGATGCATAGGCTTCCATAATGGTCTGGTTTCTATATTTTCTCTATCAAACATTTGTCTCAACCCTTCTCTTCTCTTGTACGAATCTAATAAAATACATGATAACCATCTGTTAGAAAAGTATTGCTTGGGTTCGTTTAAAAAGCTAATAGCTTCAAATTGTTTTAATTTATCCTTATAGAAATTGTAATTACTTCTTCTTTTGGCAACATGATGATCTAAAACGGTCATTTGACCTCTCCCAATTCCTGCAATAATATTAGACATTCTGTAGTTGTAGCCAATATGAGAATGTAAATAGGCTACCGATTTATCTTTAGCTTGAGTAGAAAGAAAAATGGCTTTCTCTTTTATCTTCTTATTTTTAGATACTAAAGCTCCTCCTCCAGAAGTTGTAATAATTTTATTTCCGTTAAATGATAGTATTGAAATATCACCAAAAGTGCCGCACTTTACACCTTTGTATGAACTTCCAAAAGCTTCAGCACTATCTTCAATTACTGGAATATCATACTTTTTGGAAATAGTTTGTATCTCATCAACTTTATAAGGCATGCCATATAGATGTACAGCAATAATAGCTTTAGGCTTTTTCCCTTTTGCAATTCTATCAGTAATAGCTATTTCTAATTGTATAGGGCACATATTCCATGTGTCCATTTCACTATCCACAAAAATAGGGGTTGCACCTTGGTATAGTATTGGATTAGCTGAAGCCGAAAATGTTTTACTTTGGCAAATAACTTCATCGCCACTTTTAACACCAAGCAAAATTAGTGCTAAGTGTATCGCTGCTGTTCCTGAACTTAAAGCAGCGACATGACAATCTTGATTTAGATAGTTCTGTATGTCTTCTTCAAAACCAGTAACATTTGGACCCAAAGGAGCTATCCAATTAGTTGCAAAGGCTTCGTTAATAAACTTTTGCTCCATACCACTCATATGCGGCGAAGACAACCAAATTTTAGATTTCATAAACAATACTATATTTTAAGCAATATTAATGTAAACTTTATAGTTAG
>UOEB01000032.1_pt1 | contig 16957 bp, 11 predicted proteins | sample 1989961 | NCBI WGS metagenome assembly UOEB01 (sample SAMEA4712198, study PRJEB27164) | hydrothermal vent metagenome | biome: marine basaltic hydrothermal vent biome; feature: marine hydrothermal vent; material: mineral | place: Pacific Ocean | collected 2011-06-14/2011-07-23 | depth 1691 m | reverse complement strand
TCAATTAATTGTTGCATTTCTTTTGGTGTTTGCTCGTATTCTCCAAAGGCGTTTGGCAGTCCAGCATTAGGATGCGCAGATGTATAAAACTCTGTTTGATTTGATAAACGCTGTAAATAAGGCTTTAATTGGTCTGCTCCAAGCGCACAATTAAGACCAACACTTAGCAAAGGTATGTGTGAAATTGAAGTTAAAAATGCTTCAACAGTTTGTCCAGACAAAGTCCTACCAGAAGCATCCGTAATGGTTCCAGAAACCATAATTGGAACTTCTACATTACGTTCTTCTAATACCTCATCAATAGCAAATAAGGCAGCTTTTGCATTAAGCGTATCAAAAATGGTTTCCACCAATAACACATCAACACCACCATCGATTAAGGCTTCTACTTGCTCTTTATACGATTTTCTTAATTCTTCAAAAGTTATTGCTCTATATTCTGGTCTATTAACATCTGGAGATAAGCTTGCTGTTTTGTTGGTAGGCCCTATACTTCCTGCGACATATCTTGGTTTTTCAGAATTTTGCTTGTTAAATTCATTGGCAACTTGCTTTGCTATTTTAGCCGATTCATAGTTAATTTCATACACCAATTCTTCCAAATTATAATCGGCCATGGCGATAGAAGTAGCAGAAAATGTGTTGGTTTCTACAATATCTGCCCCAGCTTCAAAATATTTTCGATGTATTTCTGCTATGGCTTCTGGTTGTGTGATAGACAACAAATCGTTGTTCCCTTTTAAAGATGATTTATAATCTTTAAAGCGTTCGCCACGAAAATCTTCTTCAGAAAAATTATATTGTTGGAGCATAGTTCCCATAGCTCCATCGAGTACTAAAATGCGTTTTTGTATATCTTGCCAAATATTAGCCATAATAAATTGTCCTTTTTAAAAGTTTAAAAAGTTCTATATATAATTATGTTAGCAAGAAAAAGAAAGGAAAGTGTATTTAAAAAAATACGCTTCGTTATCTATCCTCTAATCAAACTGTGATTAAGGTAGAATGCAGCACCTATCTTTATTGCTAAAGGGTTGCTAAGGCTTCACTGGGTCTAATCCCTCTGCCTTTCTTGATAACATTTAAATACATTAATGAACTAGGACACAAAGTAACGTAATTAATTTTTTAAAATCCTAATTTATATAGTGAATTATTGAAATAAATTTGAAGATAAATAGCGGTCGCCTCTATCACAGATAATGGCAACGATAATACCTGAGGTAATGGTTTTAGACAACTTCAATGCACTAGCGACTGCTCCGCCACTACTCATCCCTGCAAAAACACCTTCCTCTTTGGCTAATCTCTGGGTTATGATTTTAGCTTCTTCTTCGCTTACTTCAAACACTTGATCTATTTTAGATCTATCGAAGAATTTTGGTACATAATCTGGAGACCATTTTCTAATACCCGGAATTTTTGAATTATCTGTTGGTTGCACGCCAACTATAGTTATGTTTTTATTTTTTTCTTTCAGATATGTTGACACTCCTATTATAGTTCCTGTGGTTCCCATGGCTGAAACAAAATGTGTTATTTCACCTTGTGTATCCTTCCATATTTCTGGTCCAGTAGTTTTATAATGTGCTTTCCAATTATCATCGTTTTCAAATTGATTTAACAATACATATCCTTTTTCATCACGAAGTTTGAACGCCAAATCTCTAGATCCTTCAATTCCATTTTCTGAAGCAGTTAATATTACTTCAGCTCCATAGGCTCGCATGGTTTTTACACGTTCTTCGGTAGAATTTTCAGGCATTATCAAAATCATTTTCAATCCTAATAATTGTGCTATAAATGCTAAGGCAATCCCTGTGTTTCCGCTTGTAGCTTCAACCAAAGTACTTCCCTTTTTAATATCGCCTCGTTTTAAAGCTTCATTAATCATATTGTATGCAGGTCTGTCTTTAACACTTCCACCTGGATTATCGCCTTCCAATTTTAATAAAAGCCTAACATTTTTATTTTGGATAATATTAGTGGCTTCAATTAAAGGTGTATTTCCAATTTGGTCTGTGATGCGCTTACTATATCCCATTTTTTTTAGTGCTTATTTTAATCTCCGTTTGATAGGTCACTAATGAATTTTTCGGAACAGATTTGGTAATCCAAACATTGGCTCCTATAGTGCTGTTTTTACCAATACTAATATCGCCGCCTAAAATTGTGGCATTGGCATAAATAGTTACGTTATCTTCAATAGTTGGGTGTCTTTTAGTTGATGACATACTTTTTTTAACTTGAATACCTCCCAAAGTAACACCTTGAAAAATCTTTACATTACTTTTTATGATTGAAGTTTCCCCAATTACAATTCCTGTACCATGATCGACAAAAAATGAATCTCCAATGGTTGCTCCTGGATGTATATCGATCCCTGTAATACCATGTACATATTCGCTCATCATTCGTGGTATTAGAGGAATATTTAATTCATATAACTCATGACTTAAACGATAAACAGCAATGGCATAAAATCCAGGGCAAGCTAGATACACCTCTTCCAAGCTTTTAGTTGCTGGGTCATTTTGTTCTATAGCAATGGCGTCTAAATCTAATTTTTTTCTAATCTCTGGGAATCGGGTCTTAAAATCATCCCAAACTGCTTCTCCTTTTTCAATAGATAGTTTTGATGCAACTTCTAAAAAAATAGTTTTTAAAAATGAAAATTCTTCTTCATTGTTGTGTTGTTTTTCAAACAGCGTATAAAACAATCTTTTTGTAAAGATTTCAATAGTATCTTTTAAACGAACATTATAATTTTTAAAACCTTCAGTTTCTTTTAAAGATGAATTCATTTTAACTTCTTATAAATTATTAATTGTTTGTCAATAGTCGATAAATACATCTATAATTTACAATATAAATATTTAAGCTATTTATTCTTGCTGAGCAGTTAACAATTCTTTAGTGATCTTATTTAGTTTTGAGACTTTTGTTGCAAAATCACCTTTAATGCCTTTTCTAAACTGATTTAAGTTTTCTATTAAGTCATCTATTTCTTCAGGAATTACAGCTTCAAAAAATTGACGTAACCGTTTTGCCATAGTTGGCGACTTTCCGTTAGTAGAAATTGCAATTTTTATGTTTCCTTTAGTTACAATCCCTCCAAGGTAAAAATCACACAAGTAAGGTGTATCAGCAACATTTATTAATAGATTTTTTCTTTTTGCGTCTCTATAGATTCGTTTATTAACCTCCGTTTTATTTGTAGCTGCTATAATCAAATCTTTATCATATAAAAAGGATTCATCATATGCCATTATGATTAGCTTCACATCAAATCTACTAGCCAAATTCTTAGTTTCTTCTTTAAAAATGGATGCAACCATAGTTATATTTGCATCAGGACTGGATTTTAATAAAAATGTTAGTTTTTCTAACGCTACGTTTCCGCCTCCTACTATTAATACTTGAAGCTGATGCATCTTTAAAAAAATTGGGTATAGATTATTTCTTCCCATAATCGCTCTATTTATTAGTGTAATTTACGCTGACTGCTTCATAAAACGCTTTGAGTTTATGACTGTGTCTCACCACTTCTCCAATGACTATTATTGCAGGATTAGATAGCTTTTTATCTGCTACTACATCTAAAATAGTATCAATGGTTCCTACGCCAATATTCTCGTTCGTCATCGTTCCATTTTGAATAATTGCAGTAGCTACTTTTCCTTTACCATTAGCTTGAAATAGCTTAACAATTTCCAGCAGTTTACTCATACCCATCAATATGGCGACTGTAGCTGATGACTGTGCTGCCAAGGCTATATCGTTAGACAATTTTCTAGCAGATGTTGTACCCGTAATTACCCAAAAACTTTCAGAAACACCGCGTTTAGTTAGTGAAATGCCTTGATATGCGGGAACTGCTATAGATGATGATATTCCTGGCACAATTTCGCAAGTAACACCAAAGGCATCTGCATGGTCGATCTCTTCACTACCTCTACCAAAAATAAATGGGTCACCTCCTTTTAAACGCACTACATGACCATGTGAAAAGACATATTTAATAATAAGATTATTAATTTCATCTTGTGAAAAACTATGATTTCCTTTATGCTTGCCCACAAATATTTTAAGTGCTGCTTTTGGCGCATACTCCAATATTTGTTTGTTGATAAGCGCATCGTACAAAACCACATCAGCTTCTGCTAGGGCTTTAGCTCCTTTTATAGTTAACAAATCTGGATCTCCTGGTCCAGCGCCTACTAAGGTTAACTTTGGTGTCTTTTTATTCTGCATGTTCCAATTCTTTAGTTCTATAGGCTTCAATGGTTTCAAAAAACGCCATAGCTTGATTTATATATATTTTAGCAAAACTGGCAGTTGGCTCATTTTCTTTTATTTGATACACCAAAGATGTAAAGCTTGTTTTTAACTCTATTTTATTAGTCTCTATAAAAGTTTCGTCAAACTGATTAATAATTCCCGCTTGTGTATTTGTTCTCTTATCTTCAGCAAGTAATAAGGCTTTGGCTCCATTTACAAAAGCTGCATACCCATGATAAATAGCATCCGACCATTTTTCGTCTTTAAAAGATTCACTTGCTAAATCAACTTTCTCTTTAGCTTCCAAAAGTAAGGTCGCTACTAAATCTATTACGACTCCGGCACATTCACCAATACCAATTATATTAATGTATTTATTATTATGTCCCCAATCTATAAAATCGCTTTCAACGAGATTGTCTATTCTAGATAACGGTACTAAAAAGTCATAAAAATACTTTTCACCTTGCCTGTCATAATACTCTAAAAAAGATTCTTTTTTTATCTGATTAGCTTCAAAATCATCTAAAATTAGACGTAAGGCTTGTGGCCCTCTTTTAGATGGTAATTTTATAACCTTATCCGAAAATCGTCCTTCACCATTACCCAAAATACCTCCTCCAAGTAAAATCTGTACTGCCGGCGCTACTAACTTCTCTTTAGTTTTTATAGACATTCCTTGAAAACCAATATGCGCCATATTGTGTTGTCCACAAGCGTTCATACAACCACTAATCTTTATAGTGACTTCTTTATTGTTTAGGTGTTGTGGATATTCTTCTACTAATACACGCTCCAGTTCAGAAGCCATACCTGTACTACTTGCAATTCCTAAATTACAGGTATCTGTTCCTGGGCAAGCTGTAATATCTGCTATAGAATTATAGCCTAAATCTGTAAATCCAAGTGTCTTTAATTCTTGATAGAAGAATGGTAACAATGCTTCTTTTACGTGTCTTATAAGAATGTTTTGTCGCAAAGTGAATCGCAATTCATCGGCTGCATAATTTTTAATTAAATGGGCTAATTTTATAGCATTTTCCGTTGAAAAATTACCTAACTTAACTTTTACTCCAATAGCAAACAACCCTTCTTGCTTTTGAGGAATGACATTAGTCTTTAACCAAGCTTTAAAATTAGTTGAGTCTTCAATGGTCACTTCCGGAATATTACCCTTTGGAATATTAATGTCTTGTTCAAAAGCTTCAACATCTATAAATACCTCCTTTTGTGATAATGCTTTTTGTTCTTCTTCTATCAGAGTTACAAAATTGTCTAAGCCAATGTCCTTGATTAAAAACTTTAGTCGTGCTTTTTGCCTTCTGCTTCGTTCGCCATAACGGTCGAAAACACGTAGTACACTTTCTGTAACTGGAATGATTTTATGTGCTGGCAAAAATTGATACAACACATCAGCTTGTCTTGGTTGTGAGCCTAAGCCTCCACCCAATAACACTTTAAATCCTCTTATATTGTTTTCAATCTTCGGAATAAACCCTAAGTCATGTATAAAACCCAATGCCGAATCGGTATCAGAAGCTGAGAACGAGATCTTGAATTTTCGTCCCATTTCCTGACAAACTGGATTTCGTAAAAAGAATTGAAACACAGCATGCGCATATGGTGAAACATCAAAAGGTTCGTCGATATCAATTCCTGCAGTTTCACTTGCAGTTACATTTCTAACCGTATTACCACATGCTTCTCGTAATGTAACATCATCACGCTCGAGTTGCGCCCAAAGCTCTGGCGTCCTGTCCAAACTCACATAGTGAATTTGAATATCTTGTCTTGTAGTAATATGTAATCTACCTGTAGAATATTCATCAGAAACCTCCGAAATTCTAAGCAATTGACTACTAGTTACCTTACCATAAGGCAATTTTATACGAATCATTTGCACCCCAAATTGACGCTGACCGTAAACACCACGAGCTAAACGTAAGCTCCTAAAGCGCTCTTCGTTAATACGTCCTTCTTGAAATAATCGAATTTTTTTTTCTAATTCGATGATATCCTTTTCGATTACTGGATTTTCTATTTCGGTTCTAAAACTTTGCATGATTATGGTTAACTATTGAAAGTGAATTCCACATTCTCTATTTGATAGTACTTTTGTTACATCAAAATAAGATTCGTTTTTTGGTAAATTATGAGTCTGCATATACTGATCTAAATCATCATCTGTCCAGTAATAAAAAGGGCTTACTTTTAATACACCCTCTTTACTAAAACTTAATATATCTTTAGAATTTCTGTATTCGGTTTGTCTTACTCTTATATTAGTAAACCACACTTTTGGTTGATGCTCTTTTAAGGCTCTTCTAAAAGGTTCCAATTTTACAATTTCAGTAAATTCTTGATGCTTTGGATCTGTAACTTCTGGCAACCCTAATGTAGATTCAATAAATGCTCTACTCTGCAATGGCACATATGCATGAACATTTAATTGAAACTTATTAATTAAATTGATGGCATGGTTATACGTTTCTGATGTATTAAAGCCAGTGTCACACCAAATAACATCAATATTTTTATCCATAAGATGGAAAGTGCTTAAAAGCACTGACGAATAGACTCCAAAACTTGTTGTTACTATCCTATTTTTAGATAATGATAATGCCCAATCTATTATTTCATCGGGTGTTTTATTTTTCAGTTTTTTATTTAATACTTCTAAATTTAAGTTCATTATTTTTTCCATTCTTTTGAGCTAGATTTTATGCTTAAAGCACAATCAATAATCATTCTAATTTTATTAATACTATTATCCTATCGGATTACTAGGTTATTAATGCAAATGTATTATAATCTTTTAATAATCAACAAATTTTATAGTTTTATTGTGAAATTAAATCGGCTAACGACTTATTATTGAAAATATTAAGTGTACTATCTCTTACTTCTATCATTAAATTGTGCACAGCACAGGCATTCTCGTCTGGGCAATCATCACACTTTTCATAAAAATTTAAACTTACACAAGGCACCATAGCAATGGGTCCTTCCAAAATTCGCATTACTCCTGACATTTTAATATCCTCTGGACTCTTTAATAAATAATAACCTCCACCCTTTCCTCTTTTAGATCCTAAAAAACCAGATTTACGCAGTGTTAACAAAATACTTTCTAAATACTTTTGAGAAATAGATTCACTTTTAGCAATGGTTGCAATCTGTACAGGCTTATTATCTTCTTGTCTTGCCATAAACGCAAGCGCCTTTAGTCCATATTTTGTTTTCTTAGAAAGCATGATGCTAATATAAAAATTATAATTTGCAAAAGACTACCAAATTTAAAGCTTGTTTTAAAGTAAAAAATATTTTAGGTTTGTAGGTAAATCACGTTTTACCTTGAGTTTAAAAAACCTCTTTTCCCTATTTCTATTATTAGTTAACTTTATAGGCTTTTCACAAAACACATATGTTCCTGATGATAACTTTGAACAAGCTTTAATAGATTTAGGTTATGATTCTAGTCCATTAGATGATTTTGTGCCTACTGTAAATATAGCTAGTATAACAAACTTATTCATACAAGCTAAAGGTATAGCAGACCTAACAGGAATAGAGGATTTTACTTCACTAGTTTTATTTAATTGTACTGATAACTTGCTTGAATCCTTAGATTTAAGTAATAATACCAACTTACAAATTTTAAATGCAGATAGAAATCAAATTACGAGTGTAGATGTTACAAAAAATATTCTTTTAGAGACTCTCTCTATAGGAGAAAATTTGTTAACTAGTATAGACATATCACAAAACACTTTACTAAAATATTTCTTTTGTTTTATTAATCAAATAACAAATCTAAATATTGAAAACAATACTAATTTAATCAACTTGTCTTGTTTTCTCAATGAGATATCTACTTTTACAATTCCAATAGTTAACTCATTAGAAGAACTTGAAATATCTAATAATCTTTTAACTTCTTTAAATGTTTCAAATGGGTATTCAATAAGAAATATATCTTGTGTTGGAAATCAACTATCTAATCTAGATGTAACCAATTGTTTAGGCCTTGATGTTTTTTTGTTTTCTGATAACAATATAAGTTCTATCGACCTTTCAAATAACATTTCTTTATTTGGTTTGTGGTGTGAAAACAATCCAATATCAGATTTAGATTTATCTCAAAATCAAGATATTCAAATATTAAGATTTGGTGGAACTCTATTAACAAATTTGGATATCTCGGTCAATTCTAAACTATATAGAGTAGTAGGAAATAATAATCAATACATGTGTAACATTGATTTAAGAAGTGGAGGTAATTCATTGATTACTGATTTTTCAGTTACAAATAACCCTCAATTAACCTGTATATTAGTAGATGACCCCATTTATAGTGATATTAGTTGGACTCAAAAAGACCCAACCGCTACATTTGTTTCAAATCAAACGGAATGCGAAAATTTGCCCTGTAATATTGAAGTGGACAGCTTTAATGATATAACAAAATGTGAAAGCTTTGTTTTACCAAATCTTATAAATGGCAACTATTTTACTGGATCTGGTGGATCTGGTTCAAATTTAAATTCTGGTGAAGTTATTACCAATACTCAAAAAATTTATATTTATAACGAAAATCAATGCAATACAAGCTGTAATAAAGAGTCTAGCTTTAATATAACTATTAGCAGTCAACCCAATATTGACTTTTTAGCAGATGTTGTTAGCGTTGATTATTATATTCTTCCAACTCTTATTAATGGTGATTTTTATACAGAATCCAGTGGCAACGGTATTCTATTAAATGCTGGAGACTCAATAACGACAACTCAGACTATATATATTTACGGAGTAGATCCAAACGATTCAACCTGTTTTAATGAAACTAGTTTTAAAGTCACCATTAATCCATCAATAATTAATGATCTTTTCATCCCAAAATACTTTACACCAAATAATGACGGCATTCACGACATTTGGAAAGTTATAGATAAAAATAAAACAATAAATAACATATCTATTTTTAATCGTTTTGGAAAACTTTTAAAGTCATTATCTAATAACTCTAGTGGGTGGAATGGAACTTTTAATGGTAATCCTCTAGAAAGTAACGATTACTGGTACCTAATATCTCTAAATTCTGGAGAAATAATTAAAGGTCACTTTTCTTTAAAACGATAATTGAATAAAAATCATTTGAATCTAGCTTTATTTGATCTACAAACAATCAAAATCTCAACATTCCAACGCTTGTTTTAAATCATTAATAATATCATTTACATTTTCTAAGCCAACCGAAATACGGACCAAACCATCTGTAATACTTACTTCTAACCGATCTGCTTCCGATAATTTACTGTGTGTGGTTGATGCTGGATGTGTTACTATACTCCGTGTATCTCCTAAGTTTGCAGAGAGCGAGCATAATTTTATAGCATCCAAAAATTTACGTCCAGCTTCTACACCTCCTTTTACTTCAAACGCAACAATGCTTCCACCTTGACTCATTTGTTTTTTTGCAACCTCATATTGCGGATGCGACTTTAAAAATGGATACTTTACCCAATTCACTTTTGCGTGGTCTTCTAAAAACTCGGCAACTTTTAAAGCATTTTCACAATGCCTGTCTACGCGTACCGCAATGGTCTCTAAACTTTTTGACAATACCCAAGCATTAAATGGTGACATTGCTGGTCCCGTATTTCTCGAAAACAAATAAATCTCTCTAATCAAATCGGCTCTTCCAACGGTTACACCTCCTAAAACGCGTCCTTGTCCATCTATTAATTTGGTTGCTGAATGAATTACCAAATCGGCACCAAATTTTATTGGCTGTTGCAAATATGGCGTAGCAAAACAATTATCAATTACCAGAATGAGATTATGCTTTTTTGCAATTTGTCCTAACACTTCCAAATCTATAATATCTACTGCTGGATTTGTGGGTGATTCGGCATATAAAATCTTTGTATTTGGGGTAATTAAACTTTCAATAGTATCAACCTCATCTACTTTAAAATAGCTAGTTGTAATATTCCATTTTGGAAAAAACTTAGTGAATAAGGTGTGTGTTGAACCAAATACCGATTGTGCTGAAACAATATGATCTCCACTATTTAACAAAGCAGCTAACGACGAAAATACCGCTGCCATTCCTGTGGCGAAAGCATAACCAGATTCTGCACCTTCCATGCCCACAATTTTATTAACAAACTCGGTAGTATTTGGATTTGAAAATCGACTGTAGAGGTTTTTCTCCTTTTCTTCAGCAAAAGAAGCACGCATGTCTTCGGCATCATCAAATACAAAACTTGAGGTTAAAAATAATGGTGTAGAATGCTCGGAAAATTGCGAACGTTCCGTTTGATTTCTTATCGCTTGTGTTTCAAAATGTTTTGTGCTCATTGTATTTATTTTATAATGCCTAAAAGTTATACCTGTCACTTCGAGTGAAATTCTGGAAGAATTTATTATCGAGAAGTACTTTTAGTGTCTAATTTATTTGTTTTCGATACACCAAATCAAAGATTTGGCACTCAAACTGACATAAATCTCTTAATCATTATTACGTTAATTATTAATTTCTGTTAATCTTAAAATATCACCAAAAACGCCTCTTGCAGTTACTTGTGCACCTGCACCTGCACCTTGAATGACCAAGGGTTGTGTACCATAAGATTCTGTATAAATTTCGAATATAGAATCGGAACCTTTTAACGCTCCTAAAGGTGAACTTTCTGGTACTGATACTAACTTTACATCTAGAATTGCTCCATCATCGTCGGTTAAATTCCCATGTAAATCGCCTATGTATCGGAGTACATGACCTTCTTCTTGATTATCTTTAATTTTCTGGAATTCATCATTCATGGTATCAAAACACTTCAAAAACTCCGAAGATTCTAAAGTTCTCAATCTCTCAGGAATTAGATTTTGAATCTTAACATCAGTTATCTCATTATGCAAATCTAACTCGCGTGCTAAAATTAAAAGCTTGCGAGCTACATCATTCCCTCCTAAATCTTCTCTTGGATCTGGTTCGGCAAACCCTTTGTTAACTGTTTCCTGTAAAACTTCGGCAAAAGAACGATCCTCTTTAGAAAAATTATTGAATAAATAACTTAACGACCCAGAAAACACACCTCTAATCCGTGTAATATTTTCACCAGATAAATGTAACAACTTTATGGTATCAATTAATGGTAATCCTGCGCCAACATTGGTTTCATATAAATATCGTTTTTGATGTTTATCTAGATTTGCTCTCAAGTCGTGATAGAATTTCAAGTCTATGGTATTAGCAATTTTATTAGAAGACACGAGGTCAAAACCATGATTGACAAGGGTATTATACTGCTCAACAAATTCCTGACTTGCCGTATTATCAATAGCAATTAAGTTTTCCAGATGATGCGTATTCGCATATTGTATTACATCTTCTACAGTGTATATTTTTCCTTTAGAAACTATATCCGATTTCCAATTTTGGTCTGCACCATCCTTATTCAATACCACACTTTTAGAATTTGCAATGGCAAAAATATTAAGCTTTACGCCCTTTCGTTTTTCAATCTCATTAGTTGAAGACACAATTTGGTCTATTAAAGCACCTCCTACTAAACCATGACCAAAAACAGCAATGTTTATCTTTTTAGAAATACCGAAAATCTCACCATGAATGACATTAATTGCCTTGTGTAATTCCTTCTTCTTTACAACAAGGCTTATATTTTTACCACTTACTGTATTATTAAATAATAAGGGTACTATTTGATTTTTTATTAGCGTATTAAACGGTTTATGAAATGTACTCAGGTCTTGTCCAATAATAGAAATTACCGATACATCATCTATAATTTCAATATTGTTGACGTCTTTAGAATAAAAATCATTTTCAAATTCACGCTCTAATGCAATTACGGCTTGTGCAGCTTTGTCGGCATCTATTATTAATCCGATACCTCTTTCGGATGAGCCTTGAGAAATGATACTAACACTAATATTATGATTACTCAAGGCTCTAAAAATCCTTGCGTCAACGCCTACCTTACGCAGTAACCCACGACCTTCAAAGTTTACAAGAGCCACATTTTCTAAAACGGACAAGGACTTTATGCCTTTAGAAGTTGTTCTCGCTGTTATTAATGTGCCTTTATCATCTGTATTAAACGTATTTAGAATACGTAACGCAATATTTTTTTCTAAAAGCGGAATAATAGTTTTGGCGTGTAATACAGTTGTTCCAAAATTTGCTAGCTCGTTGGCTTCACTAAACGATAATTCTTCAATCTTTTTAGCATCTGGTACTAAATCAGGGTTAGCAGTATAAATACCATTAACGTGTGTATAATTTTGTAATTCTTCGGCATCTAAATAGTTAGCTAATAGTGACGCTGTATAGTTACTCCCATTTCTGCCTAAAGTTGTAGTTTCATTTTTTGTATTAGAAGCAATAAAACCAGTAACCACATTTACTGTTTCACCATTATAGATTTTAAAATGCCGCAACACATTTTCTCTCGATAATTTTAACAGTGGTTGTGCATCACCAAAGTTTTCATCTGTTTTTATTAGTGCTCTTGCATCAGTTGGGTTTGCTTTAATGTTGCGCTCATTTAACAAACTAGAGATTACTTTAACAGACAGTAATTCTCCCTGAGCCAACACCTCATCTTTTGTTTTCTTGCTATAATCTCCTAACAAATTTATGCCTTCAAACAACTTATCTAAGGTTGAAAACTCATCGGTTAAATCTACTTTATCTGTTACTTCTTTTTGATAATTTTTAAACGCTTCTAACTGTTCTTCATACGATTCCTTTTTTACTGCTTTTTTTAATATTGCTTCGAGCTCATTAGTTGCTTCTCCTCTAGCGGAAACAACCACAGTAATCTTTTCGCCTTCATTAACTTTATCCTCAATAATGGAAATGACTTTATCCAAGCCTTTACCATTTGCTAAGGATTTCCCTCCAAACTTTAATACTTTCATCTTTTTTTGTTTTGAATCAGGCTTAAAAATGCCTTCAACTATAGTTTCTAACTGTTCGTATTCTATTAAAAATGCATCATGACCATGTACAGAGTTTATCTCATTATAGGTTACATTAGGATGCGTTAATGCTAATTTTTTATGTGTTTCTCTATTCTCTTCGGCTGTAAAAAACATATCAGAATCTACACCAACAATATGTATATTGGCATTAATATTATCCAACACATTTGAATCGTTTGCCTTATCTCTTGTAACATCGATAGTCTTAAGCAATTGATTCATTAATTTATAAGCTGACAACTGAAAACGCTCTTGCAGTTTATTACCATGATGCAACAACCAACTCTCTACGTTAAAGATTTTTAGCTCTTCATTTTTTGAACGCTGAAACCGTGCTTTGAAAGATTCTGGAGTTCTGTAACATAACATGGCATGCATTCTGGCATCATGTACAGGGCTGTTAGAATTCAACAAAAACTGTTCTTGTATCTGGCAATTAGCAATGAGCCAATCGGTAGATTTCCAATCGGTGGCTACTGGAATTAAATGTTCTGTAATATTTGGATTTAATACTGCCATTTCCCACGCAATACCACCACCAAGAGACCCTCCAATAATTGCAAAAAGTTTATGTATTTGTAATTGTTTTATTCCTAAGAGAAATAATTTTGCAATGTCTCTTGCTACAAAATCTTTATAATTTTCAATTAGAAACCCATCAAATCCATTTCCGGGAATGTTAAACGATAAAATAGTGTATGTTGATGTATTAATGACTTTACCTTTTCCTATAAGATCTTTCCACCAACCTGTTTTACCGGCAACATTGCTATTTCCTGTTAAGGCATGATTAACTAATACTACTGGAGCAGTTCCCAATGGTTTACCGAATAGTTGATAACTCAGCTTAATTTGGGGATAGTGAGCACCACTACCTGTAATATAGTTAGTAATATTTGTATGTAATAAACTCTCCTTCAAAATAACATTAATCTAAAAAGCCAAATGCATCTATTTACTGATGTATTAAATAAAAAAATGTTATAAGAAATTTATACCAATTGCAGAAAGCAATTGTGTTTGGTTATCTATCTTTAAATACTAAAACACATTCAGTATAAAGTAGAATTTAGCACCTTCTTTACGAATAAAGGGTTGCTAAGGCTTCTCTGGGTCTAATCCCTCCGCCTTTCTTGATAACATTTCAATAAGTTTTTGAACTTTGTGAGTGCAAATATTCAGTCATAAAAATTTAATAACCAAATTTTTTTCTATATTTTTTATTTTTTAGAGTTTTGAAGTTGAAATTTTTCTCTAATAATTAGATTTACCGATTTATTTTCTATTTTACTTTCTAACCACGAGATAACATCTAAATACAAAAATGCTCGTTTTTCATAAGGATGATCTTCAAACTCCTTAAACTTTTCAAGCAATTTTATAAATTCCTTTTTTATTTCATGTGGATAAATATCACCAAGACCTCTTAAAAATTTAATCATCTCTTTTTGCACTTCATATAAATCTTCCATTTTTATTAAAAACTTATAAGTGCTTCTAATAAGTGCGTCTAAATTATAATCTAATCCGGCTTCGTAATGTGCCACCAAATTTAATATTCGGGAAAAACACAACAAGTCTTCTCGCATTTGCAATGATTTGTTACTAACAATTTTATCTAAAAATGCAATACACTTTTTGTTCTCTCCAATACCAAAATATAAACTCGCAATCTTGTAATAAAATACCATAATGTGATGAGCATCTATTCTGGTTTCATGCTTTTTAATACCTTCTAAAACTTCTTTTACCAAAGGCAACCCTTCATAAAAAGTGCCCTCCATGAAATGTAAATTAAATTTATTGGTATAGATATATAAAAATGTTAGACTCTCAACATTATCATCTTTTGGGAACCATTTTTCTTGAGTGATAGATTCAAAATCAGATAATGCTCTTTTAAATTTATCATGATGTCTTACAAAAAATAATGCCTCCAATAAATATTGATTTCCTCTTAAAAAAAATACAGGATTGAGTTTTATCATATCCTGATTAGCGTAAAACAAATCCACCCATTTTTTTGAATATTTATAACAAGACAAAAAATCTTGAATTAAAAAACTATACCACAAATACGATTTATAGAGCCACAATTTTTCTCTGAATCCTAATTCGTTAATATCGTATTTTGGAAGTCTGTCGTTAAAATATTTAGTAACTCGTTTATATTCTTCATCATTTTTTACATACCCTGTCTTTAAGAATAACCCATACAATTGAAGCGATAAATTTGACAGTTTACTTGCTAACAAATTTTGCCTGTTCAACTCCTTTGCCTGAATTGTAAGCTCATCTGCTCTGTTACTTATACTTCTAGTAATGTACTGAGATTCTATAATTTTCTCCAATTCAATAATCTCATAGGCTATATTTTTTTCTTCATTAGCTATGGCTAGAGCCTTTGCTTTATCAAGAATTTTTAAACTCTGCTTATATAAGCCTTTATGATATAAAATAGTAGCAAAATCTAGCTGCTCTCTAATTTGAATTCTAAGATTTTGATGGGATGGGTTAAGTCTTAAACTAATTAAAATTTGCTTATATAAATGTGCTTTTAAATTTGATAATTGCTGTTTTTTTACAATACCATTCCTTAAAATAGTAGCTTCATCATAATTGGGTAACTTCTCAAGAATATTAAAAAGCATCAAAAACTTTGAATCTTCATTAACACCCAATCGCCCAACATAAAGTTTAAACTGTCTCTTTTCGGACTTTGACAACGACTTTACTAATACAAATAAATTATCTTTTTGATCCTTAGTCATAATGTGGTAATTAGCACTATACTCTTGTTTATCAGCTATTTAACATCTTACTAAACTAGTTAAACATCGTAAAACTTTAATGATGAGCATTCTTTTGAGTAAACCAAAATATAAATTCGTATAACATTAAGAAAATTATTTTAATAAATGGCTAATTCAAACGTACAAATTTTTGACACAACCCTTCGCGATGGCGAGCAAGTTCCTGGCTGCAAATTAAATACTGAGCAAAAATTAATTATTGCTAAACAGCTAGATAATCTTGGTGTTGATATTATTGAAGCTGGTTTTCCAGTCTCAAGTCCAGGAGACTTTAAATCGGTTCAGGAAATTTCAAAAATTGTAAAAAATGCTACGGTTTGTGGATTGACAAGATCTGTACAAAACGATATTAAAGTCGCTGCTGAAGCTCTTCATTATGCCAAAAAACCAAGAATTCACACAGGTATTGGAACTTCTGATTCTCATATAAAATTCAAATTTAAAACTACACAAGAAGACATTTTAGAACGTGCTTTTGCTGCTGTTAAATACGCCAAATCGTTTGTTGAGGATGTGGAGTTTTATGCCGAAGATGCTGGCCGAACAGATAACGAATATTTAGCAAGAGTTTGTGAAGTTGCCATTAAAGCTGGCGCTACTGTATTGAATATTCCAGATACAACAGGTTACTGTTTACCTCATGAATATGGAGCGAAAATCAAATACCTTAAAGAGCATGTAAAAGGTATTGAAAATGCGATTTTGTCTTGCCATTGTCATAACGATTTGGGCTTAGCAACTGCCAATTCTATTGAAGGTGTAATTAATGGTGCTCGCCAAATTGAATGTACTATAAATGGTATTGGCGAACGCGCTGGAAACACCGCTTTAGAAGAAGTAGTCATGATATT
>UOEB01000147.1_pt1 | contig 16963 bp, 17 predicted proteins | sample 1989961 | NCBI WGS metagenome assembly UOEB01 (sample SAMEA4712198, study PRJEB27164) | hydrothermal vent metagenome | biome: marine basaltic hydrothermal vent biome; feature: marine hydrothermal vent; material: mineral | place: Pacific Ocean | collected 2011-06-14/2011-07-23 | depth 1691 m | reverse complement strand
GTTTGTTGATGAAAACACATTAATCAAAGCCATCGTTTTTGGAGGTCAAGAAATCACATATCAGGCATGGAATGGGATTGATGCAGAAACTTTAAAAAATGACAGAACCTTCAACCCCTCAGGATTATATACAGATGCTGATGGTAATGTGAAATTTTATGATAATGAAGTGGATAATTACAAGCAAGACCATTATCAATTACATTGGAATGAGAGATTCAACAATAATTGGTCAACACATTTAGGGCTTAATTACACCTTTGGACGCGGTTTTTTTGAACAATACAAAGAAGATCAAGACTTTTCTAATTATGGTCTTGAAGAGATTACTATTGGTGGCGAAACCATTAACACTACAGATTTGATTAGACGGCGTTGGTTGGACAACGATTTTTATGTGGTTGTAGCTAATGCAAACTACAAGAATAATAAGTTAGATTTATCTTTTGGAGGGTCTTATAGTAGTTATGATGGCAATCATTTTGGTGAAATTATTTGGGCACAATATGCAAGTAATAGCCAAATTAGAGACCGTTACTATGATGGTAATAGCAAGAAAAAAGATTTAAGTACTTTTTCAAAAGCAACCTATAAAATGAATAATAAAATTAGTCTTTATGGCGATTTACAAATGCGATTTGTAGATTATAAAACATCTGGATTAACATCCGATAGAGTAAATTTATTAATTGACGAAAACTATAGTTTTTTTAATCCAAAAGCAGGGATTACCTATACGTTAAATGATAAAAGCAACTTGTATTTTTCGTATGCAAGAGCAAATAGAGAACCCAGTAGAGGTGATTTTAAGAGCAATCCAAATATAAAACCTGAGCAACTCAATGACTTTGAATTGGGTTGGAGGCATACAAAAGATAAATTTAGAATTAATGCTAATGCTTATTATATGTTGTATAATGAACAGTTGGTTTTAACTGGAGCTATTGATGATGTTGGCACACCAATTAGAGCTAATAGTGGTGATAGTTACAGACTTGGATTAGAGATTGATGCTGCATTACAAATTTCAAGCAAGTTCGCCATACAACCTAATTTCACCATAAGTTCAAACAAAAATAAGAGCACATATTCTCAAATTGATGGTGATTTAGTGAGCCATGGAAAAACTAATATTGCATTTTCACCAAATTTTATAGCAGCCAATGTTTTAGTGTTTCAGCCCAAGGAGAATTTTCAAGTGTCATTATTAAGTAAATATGTTGGTGAACAATTTATGGGAAATACAGATTCAGGAGTTTCTAAATTAGATCGCTATTTTGTAAATGATTTAAATATTATTTATGAGATTACAACCAATTCAATATTTAAATCAATTGTATTTTCGGGTTTAATAAATAATATTTTCAATAAAAAATATGTGTCAAATGGCTATTATTTTACGTACGATGATACGTGGTCTGTTCCAGAGCAAACGACAACTATTGAAGGTGCAGGGTACTATCCGCAGGCGACAACCAATTTTTTGCTTGGAGTAACATTGCAGTTTTAATTTGTAATTAAAAGATTGCTTCCATTAACCTCTACGCGATATGCTTTTAAACCACATCGTAAACTAGAATTGTTTAAGGGCTGTCCCGTTATTAAGCTGTAAATATTTGCATCCGTACAACCACAGTTACCTTCTAAACCGGTAATGGAAAGTACAGAGCAGGAACTAGGAGTATGGTTTGGGTCGCTTGCGTCCCATGCAAGAAATCCTGTTCCTGAGTTTGTTATAATGATTCCTCCATTTCCAGCGTTTGGGACGTATACAGAATTGCTTACAAACTGCAGTTGGCTAAATTGTGGTAAGTTCATATTAACACTCACGTTAACACCAATATTCAACAGAAAATTACAGTTGCTATTATTAATACTATTTTTACTACATGACATTAAAAGGACACTAAATAAGATGCTAAAAAAAATGGTTTTCATAGGTTTAATTTTTTATTGGCAATTTACAACAAAAAGTGCTGTGAGTTAAATATTTTGTATATTTGCTATACATCTCGTGAACACGAGATTTTTTGCATTAACCCCAAACTTGTTTGGAAACATATAACAGTAAATGCAATATTAATTACAAACGAAGAAATTATGAGTAACGTATCTTATTATACTGAAGAAGGTCTTAAAAAACTGAGAAACGAGTTACGTCAATTAAAAGATATTGAACGACCAAAAGTGTCGCAAGCCATTGCAGATGCTAGAGATAAAGGCGATTTGAGTGAGAATGCCGAATATGATGCAGCAAAGGAAGCACAAGGTATGTTAGAGATGAAAATTGCGAAGTTAGAAGAAACACTAGCGGGAGCAAGATTAATTGACGAATCACAATTAGACGCTTCTAAAATTTTAGTATTATCTATAGTTAAAATTAAAAACCAAAGCAATGGGATGGAAATGACCTATACTTTGGTTGCCGATGGAGAAGCTGATTTAGCTTCAGGAAAAATATCGGTTAATTCCCCAATTGGGAAAGGATTACTTGGTAAATCTGTTGGAGAAGTTGCCGAAATTCAAGTGCCAAATGGCGTTATGAAGTTTGATATTTTAGAAATTTCTAGATAGAAAATTGATTTTTTTGTATTTCCGCAAAGGCGGAAATCTTTTAGTATCTATATAATTAAATTATGGCTTCAATTTTTACAAAAATAGTTAATGGTGAAATTCCGTGTTATAAAGTTGCAGAAACGGATGATTTTTTAGCATTTTTAGATGTAAATCCTAACACTAAAGGCCATACGCTTTGTATTCCTAAAAAGGAAGTTGATAAGATTTTCGATCTTGATGAAGCAACGTATAATGGATTGATGAGTTTCTCTAGAAAAGTAGCTATTGCCATTGAAAAAACCATAGAGTGTAATCGTGTCGGTGTTTCGGTTATTGGTTTAGAAGTCCCTCATGTACATGTGCATTTAATTCCATTACACACTATGGAAGATGTCAGATTTACTTCAAAAGCATCTTTAACTCCTGAAGAATTTCAGGCTATTGCTGAAGCGATTCATTCAAATTTATAATTGTTTAAGCGAAATCTGTATCGTAGTCCCTTTGTCAATTTCAGAAGATACTACTTTTATTCTCCCATTATGATAATCTTCAATAATACGTTTAGCTAAAGATAATCCTAATCCCCACCCTCGTTTTTTACTTGTAAATCCAGGGTCAAATATTTTTTTAAACAAGTGTTTAGGAATGCCTTTCCCAGAATCACTAACTCTAATATGCACAAACTTGTCCTTAGGTAAAACTTCAATTTTTAGTTGCCCTTTACCTTTCATGGCATCAATAGCATTTTTAACTAGGTTTTCAATGGTCCAACTATATAATTGCGCATTAAGATTTACGTGTATGTTCTCATTAGGAGACACAAATTCAAAGTCTATAAGTTTGGAAGAACGTGCTTTTAAGTAATTATAGGATTCTTGAGTTTCAGTAATGATGTCAGTGTTTTTAAGAGTTGGAATGGATCCAATTTTGCTAAATCTATCTGTAATGGTTTGAAGGCGGTCTATATCTTTTTCAATTTCTATTATGTGATCTGGATTTACGTTTTCCATTTTTAGAATTTCAGTCCATCCAATAAGAGAAGATAAAGGCGTTCCTATTTGGTGAGCTGTTTCTTTTGCCATTCCAGACCATAATTTATTTTGTGTGGCAACTCTTGAACTGCGATAGAAAAAGAAAACTACAGCAGCAAACAAAACAATGATTAGCACTAAAGCTAAAGGATAGTATTTTAGTTTATTAATTAAGGGGGAATTGCCATAATAAACTGAACCAAACTGGGCATCCTTATTTCCAAGAGGTATTGGGGTATTTTCTTTTTCAAATCTTAATTTGAGTTTATTCAAGTACTCTTTAGGATTGTTTATTTTCAGGGTATCTATGTTCCTTATGCTAGTTATTTCATTATTTGGGTCAACAATCATCATTGGTGTAGAAGTGTTACTTTCAATAATTCTTGATGTAACCTCTATTTCAGAACCGTCAGAAAGAGGGTTTTGTAGACTGGACAATGCATAAGACCAATTCTGCATTTTTGTACGTTCTTCAGCCTTAAAGTGTTGAAAAAAAGTATAAGTATTCCAAAGGATAAGAGAAATTATAGCAAAAGATGCTACAATAATTATCCAACGTAAAAAATTTCTATTATTCAAAAAAACAAGTTTTAGTTTTCAATTCTAAATATAATGCAATTATGTTAATATTATTGTTTGAGTTGTTAGTAAATTGGTTTTTTGTTAATACATAGATTGTTAACTTTGTTCAAAATTTGTAGATAATGATTTCTTTTAATCCAAAAGAGCTTTCAGTTGCTAAATTACATGGCTATTTGCTTAGTGCTGTAGCACCAAGACCCATTGCGTTTGCAAGTACCATTGATGCTAATGGGAATCCTAATTTATCGCCCTTTAGTTTTTTTAATGTATTTAGTGCCAATCCACCAATACTCATTTTTTCACCTGCAAGACGTGTAAAAAATAATACCACGAAACATACGTTAGAAAACGTAAAGCAAGTTAAAGAGGTAGTGATTAACGTAGTAAATTTTGATATTGTTCAACAAGCATCACTAAGTAGTACAGAGTATCCGGAAGGTATTAACGAATTTGACAAAGCAGGATTAACAATGTTAAAATCAGATATTGTAAAACCGTTTAGAGTTGCAGAATCTCCTGTGCAATTTGAATGCAAGGTTAATGATATTATTGCATTAGGAAATGAAGGAGGTGCAGGAAATTTAATTATTTGTGAAGTTGTAAAGCTGCATATTTCTAAAGAGGTTTTAAATGAAGACAATAGTATAAATCAAGAACAACTGGATTTAGTTGCCAGAGCTGGAGGCAGCTATTACAGTAGAGCTAACAAGGGGTTTTTTGAAATTCCAAAGCCTATCTCAACCTTAGGAATAGGTGTAGATACCATGCCTGAGCATGTAAAAAATAGTATGATATTAACAGGAAATGACCTCGGGGTTTTAGGAAATGTAGATGCTTTACCAACGAAGAAAGCTATTGATGCATTTGTAAATGATATAAGTGAAAGATATCCTAATATTAAAGCAGCAACACATAGAGAAAAACATAAGATAGCACAAAATTATTTGAGCTATGGAGACGTAGAAAGTGCGTGGAAGCTACTATTAAGCTAAGATTAAAAATATAAAAATTAAAAACACAGAACATAAAATAATAATTTGATGGAAGTACAAGGAAGAATAAAAGTAATTGGAGAAACTCAAACATTTGGAACTAATGGGTTTAGAAAAAGAGAGGTGGTAATTACTACAGAGGAACAATATCCGCAACATATAATGATAGAATTTGTTCAAGACAAGACAGATTTGTTGAATAACTACCAAGTAGGGCAACAAGTAAAGATAAGCATTAATCTTAGAGGAAGAGAATGGGTAAATCCACAAGGAGAAACTAAGTATTTTAATTCTATTCAAGGATGGCGTATTGAGAATGTACAGCAAGAAACTGCAAATGGGAATGTACCTCCAGTGCCACCTGCCGAAGCATTTGAGCCTGTAGATAAGTTAAACGAAAACGATCACGACGATTTACCGTTTTAAACATAATTGTCTTTCTCGCGAAAGCGAGAATCCATTTTTAATGGGTTCGAAATATTAAAAGTTTAACGGAGCAACAATGTTCTATGTCACATTGAGCCTGTCGAAATGTAGATATGAATCTTAATAACCAAACCTCAATGTTAATTCAATGAGGTTTTCTTTTTTAAATGAATTATTTAACTGAAAAAATTAAATTTCCAGATGTTTCTCAAGCAAACAGTGATGGTCTATTAGCTGTTGGAGGTGACTTATCAGTTAAGCGTTTAGTGCTTGCGTATAAACATGGTATTTTCCCTTGGTATGAAACTGGCGAACCCATTTTATGGTGGTCGCCTAATCCGCGATTTGTACTGTTTCCAGAGAGGTTAAAGATTTCCAAAAGCATGAAACAAGTACTTAGAAATTGTGACTATAGGGTGACGGTAAACACAGACTTTACTCAAGTTATTAAACAATGTGCTTTAATAAAACGCAGCGGGCAGTCTAGTACTTGGATTACTAACGATATGATTGAAGCCTACATAAAGTTACATGATTTAGGGTGTGCAACATCGGTCGAAGTTTGGAAGGATGAAGTTTTAGTGGCAGGATTTTATGGTGTAGATTTGGGAAATAAGGTGTTTTGTGGCGAAAGTATGTTTACCAAGGAAAGTAATGCCAGTAAAGTAGGATTTATAACTTTTGTGCAAAACAGTGATTACAAGCTTATAGATTGCCAAGTATATACACAACATTTGGAAAGTCTTGGAGCCGAAGAGATTTCTAGAAAAACGTTTTTGGAATACTTGAAATAAAGAATGTTACCTTTTTAAACCTCATTATACCTAAAACAAGTCACTTCATGGTCGTTCACCATACCTGTAGCCTGCATATGTGCATAGACAACCGTAGAGCCGACAAACTTAAATCCTCGTTTTTTTAAATCCTTGCTAAGAGCATCACTTAGTGAAGTATTCGCTGGACCTTCTCGGTAATCTTTCAGTGTGTTTTTAATGGGTTTTCCATCAACAAATTCCCAAATATATTTGCTAAAACTACCAAATTCGTCTTGAATTTTCATAAAGGCTTGAGCATTTGTAATCGTAGCATTTATTTTAAGTTTGTTTCTAATAATACCAGCGTTTTGTAACAAAGCATCAATTTTTGCTTGCTTGTAGCTGGCTATCTTTTTATAGTCGAAATTATCAAAAGCAGTTCTAAAATTTTCGCGTTTGCGCAACACAGTTATCCAGCTTAAACCAGCTTGAAAGGTTTCTAATATTAGAAATTCAAATAATGTGTCGTCATCATAAACAGGCACACCCCATTCTTTATCATGGTAAGCTTCGTATAAAGAATCTCCAATACACCAGCCACATTTATGTTTAGTACTCATAATATACTTTTTGCTTAAAGATAAAAAAAGCATATTAATGGCAAATATTATGTAATTTGAAACCTACTGCTTGCCTTTAAAATAAAATGTAATAGATCCTATTTGGGATGCTTTGGTGGCATCTCTATTAAATTTGGTGGCTTTTGCGTATTCTAAAGCACTATCAATTAAACAACCATTTGTTGATGCGGATGAGTCATTTACATAAGCATCGGTAACATTGCCTTCATAATTTACGGTAATATTAATTACAACTTTCCCACCATATTCACACAAATACACTGGTGTTGGCAAAAAGGTATGTGTTCTATCGACTAAAGAATAGCTTATAGAACTGTTTTTATTGACAAATGAAGATGTCTCTTTTTGATTTTCAGAACGTTTATTTACGATATCATTAATAGTATTAAATGCTGAAGAATTATCATCGTCTGATTTGCTTCTAGAAGCAGTTAATGTGCTGTTTTCTTGTACAGCGGTTTTAATATCTTCAATGGTAGTTCTATTTTTTATAGCGTCCATTTGTTCTTCAAATGCTTTATCATCCAGTTCTTGATTTTCGTAATCTCGGGTTTCGTTATAGGCCTGATTTGTTGCAGGTGTTGATAACAAATTATCAAGACTTTTAAGAATGTCTTCTAATTCTTCTTGCCCAACGTTTTCAATATTTTCAGCTTCTAATTCATAAAAGGTTTCGGCTACTAATTCCGATTTTTTATTAATATGAATGGTAAATCCTAAAAACACCACTACTGTGGACAGCAATGTTGTAAAAATCAAGGCTTTAAATGTGTTCGGGTTAGACATATATTAAAAATAAAGGTATGTTATATACGTTTATTTTTGAAAAATAGATTAAAACTCAAGAAACTCCAAATTCTTGTTTACTATTTTAAAGGTAAGCTTTCTATAAAATGTTGAATAGAAACTGCGTTTTCTACATCAAAATCACCAATCTTTGTGCGTCTTAAAACCGATAAATGCCCTCCAGATTGTAGTGCTTTTCCAAAATCGTGTGCTAAAGAGCGAATATAAGTTCCTTTACTACATACCACTTTAAAATGAATATTAAGACCATCAATCTCTATGATTTCAAATTCAGAAACATGAATAGTTCTAGGTTTAATTTCAACCGTTTCTCCAGCTCTGGCATATTCGTATAGACGTTTACCTTCTTTCTTTATAGCTGAAAATATAGGTGGATATTGCTCAATATCTCCAATAAATTGTTTGGTAGTTTGTTGTGTTAAATCTTCTGTAATATGTTCAGTCGGAAAGGTTTTGTCTATTTCGGTTTCCAAATCGTAAGAAGGTGTTGTACTTCCTAAAACAATAGTACCTGTATATGTTTTTATTTGTGCTTGAAATGTATTGATTTGTTTGGTCATTTTCCCAGTACAAATTATTAATAAACCTGTAGCCAAAGGATCTAAAGTACCAGCATGTCCTACTTTTATTTTTTTAATATCGAATGCTTTCCGAATTGCCCAACGCAGTTTATTTACCACTTGAAAAGAGGTCCAGTGAAGCGGCTTATCAATAAGCAACACTTGTCCGGAAAGAAAATCGTCTTTAGTTTTCATAGTTGTTTCCTGTATAAACAGAAATCGTATTTTAATTATACACTTAATTTATAAATAGTAAAATGAATGATAAGCAAAGCGATTCCGAAGACAATACGGTAATAGCCAAAAATTTTAAATCCTTTTTTACTTAAATAATTTATAAATGATCTAATGGCAATTAAGGCGACAATAAAAGCAATGACGTTTCCAATAATCAAGTAGTTTATTTGGTCACTGCTTAGCTCAAATCCTGCTTGGGAATAATCGTATAACTTTTTTGCTGTAGCTCCAAACATGGTAGGTACCGCAAGAAAAAATGAAAATTCGGCAGCCGTTTTTCGGTTTAGTTTTTGCGTCATCCCTCCAACAATAGAGGCACCACTTCTAGAAGTCCCAGGAATCATAGCCAGAGTTTGAAAAAAGCCAATTTTTAAAGCGGTAGCATAACTAATTTCTGTATGCGTTGTTGGATTTTCGTTATCAAATATTTCATTAGCCTTAAACCAATCATCTACTTTTAATAAAATAAAGCCTCCAATTATTAACGAAATAGCTACAATAACAGGGCTTTCCAACAATTCGTCAATCACATCATTTAAAAGCAATCCCAAAATTACAGCAGGAATAAAGGCTACTAATAATTTAAAATAGAAGTCTAAAGTCTGGAAAAAACGCTTCCAATACAATACTACAACAGCTAAAATAGCTCCTAACTGAATGACAATAGTAAACAGTTTCGTAAAATCGTCGGCGGCAATTTTCATAAATGAAGATGCAATAATCATGTGTCCTGTGGACGAAACGGGTAAGTACTCCGTAATACCTTCAATTATTGCTAAAATAATAGCGTCTATAAAATCCATGAAGCAAAAATATTAAAATAGAATTAGCAGGAGCATAATATATGTAAAAGAACAAAGTATATTATAAAAATATCCATCCAATAATCATAACTATAAGAATTCCTGTTAATCCTTGAATTAAAGTAGAAACGGTTTGACTCTTTAATGCGGTTGTAGTGTCCATTTCAGTAAATTGAGCGACCACCCAAAAGAAACTATCATTAAGATGAGAAACAGTCATAGCTCCTGCACCAATAGATAATACTGTTAAAGCTCTACCAATTGACGAATCAAGTCCAAATGATTCTAAAATGGGAGCCATTATTGCGGCTGTTGTGATAATTGAAACCGTTGAAGACCCTTGTGCAGACTTTAAAATAGCAGCAATAATAAATGGTAAAAACAACCCAAGACGCATATTAGAAAAGTTCTCTCCAATAACATCACCTATTCCCGTGGCTTGAAGAATAGCTCCAAACGCACCTCCAGCACCTGTTATTAAAATAATAATTCCAGCCTCTTTTAAACCACTTGTAACCCAGTTAAAATGAGTTTCTTCCTTGTATTTAGGTTTAAGGTTAAAAGCAAAAAAGACACCAATTAAAAGTGCGATTATAGGATTACCTATAAAATTGAAAATGTTTGAAACAATACCTTCACCAAAAGGATGGGTTGGATAAATAGTTATAGATTTTAATGCTATCAATATTATTGGGATAAGTATTGGAATAAAAGAAGAGCTGGTTTTTGGTAATTTTTCAGTAGAATTATCAATAGTGGATTGTTCCAAATGTATAGGCTCAATTCTTTTTTCTAAATATTTAGCCCAAAAGTAACCAGATAAGGCAACAGGAATGGCAACTACTAATCCGAGTAAAATAACTAACCCTAAATCTGCATCTAATGCTGCGGTGGCTGCTAATGGTCCTGGAGTAGGAGGCACAAATACATGAGTTGCATATAATCCAGCAGCAAGTGATACGCCTAAAACAGTCAAAGGAATTTTCGAACTTTTACTTATGGCTTTATTTAATGAAGAAAGAATAATAAACCCAGAATCGCAATACACAGGTATAGAAACAATAAATCCAGTAATGTTCATTGCTAAAACAGATCTTTTTTTACCAATCGTTTTCAAAGCCCAATTAGCGAGTGTTTTGGCGCCTCCACTTTTTTCTAAATAAGAACCGATGATGGTTCCAAAAGCAATAATAATTCCTATACTGCCAAGTGTTTTTCCAAAACCAGTCATTAGTGTAGATGTAACTTCAGTTTCATTTAAACCACCGACAAAACCCATAACAATTGCAGCAAGTAATAAAGACAAAAAAGGATGAAATTGGTATTTAGAAGCAGCAATTACCATTAAAATTACTACAACTACTAATGCGATTAATATTACCATTAAGCTATATTTGTTAATGACTAAAAATACTAATTTTAAATTTGAAATATGAAATTCGTTCTTGCACCAGATAAATTTAAAGATTCATTAACTGGTTTGGAATTTTGTAATGCAGTAGCCGAAGGTATTCTAAAAGTAATTCCTGAAGCGGAGATTATAAAATTGCCTTTAGCCGATGGTGGAGATGGGACTTTAGAGGTTGCAAATTTTTACCTTAAAGGAGATGTTATTAATGTTAGAGTAAACAATCCCATATTTCAACTTGTTTCAGCTACATATTTATATGCAGGAGACTCTCAAACAGCATATATTGAAATGGCTGAAGCTTCAGGATTAAAATTATTAGGTATTAAGGAACGTGATTGTAAAAGCACAACGACTTTAGGGACAGGAGAGCTTATTCTAAATGCTATAAATAAAGGTGCTAAACATATTATTTTGGGAATAGGAGGAAGTGCTACAAACGATTGTGGTATAGGTATGGCAAAAGCATTAGAATATCGTTTTTATGATAAAAATAATAATGAAATTAGTCCCATTGGAAAAAATTTATCTCTCATAAACTATATAGATAATACTCAAGTTAATACAACTTTAAATCATGTAACTTTTAAAATTGCCTGTGATGTAATTAATCCATTATATGGAAAAAACGGAGCTGCTCATGTCTATGCTAAACAGAAAGGAGCGTCGCAAAAAGATATAGAAATGTTAGATAAAGGGCTTCAAGATTTTTCAAAAATTATAGATTCTCATTTTAAAATAGATTCTCAAAATATAATAGGAGCAGGTGCGGCAGGTGGAATGGGACTTGGAACAAAGGTGTTTTTGAATGGTGAGCTAATTTCTGGAATTACATTAATTAAAGAACTCTCTCAATTTGATTTAAAGATAAAAGAGGCAGATTGGATTATTACTGGTGAAGGCAAATTAGATATGCAAACTTTATCAGGTAAGACCATACAAGGGGTTATTGAATCGGCAAAACAGCAAAATATAAAAGTAGCCGCATTTTGTGGTAAGGTAGAATTAAATAGTACAGCATTAAAGCAGTTTGGAATTTCTTATGCTGATGAGGTTTTAAGTAAAGCCAAAAACTTTGAAGATGCTATGGATAATAGTTACAATTATATTACAAAAATGGCTATGGATTTTACCGAAAAAATTAAAAGTTAACTAAACAAATTATTTTGATTTGTTTTTTTCAGGATTCAACAAAATAGCATAAATCTGGATACCAAAACCAATAAGCACTAAAGTTGGTGCTAAGCGAATGCGTCTAAAATTGAAGATTTCTGGGTTAAAAACATTGGGGTCGTCACTACCACCTCCAGACATTAAAATGAAGCCTAAAGCAATACAACCCAAACCGATAAACATCCATTTATAGTTGCGTTTTCCAAATATAAAGGTGTCCTTACTCTCTTTTTTTCGTTTTTGTTCTCCCATAGCTCTAAATATATTGCTTCAAATATAATTCATTTTTTGTCTTATTAACTTTTCTGCTAATGCCTTTTTACTAAAACTAATAATACAACTGATCTGTTTTTAAATTCAAGAAACGTTGTGTGGCAAAATAGGTACTAAACCACGTAATCAAAATGCCTATTAAAAATATAGCGACGAACAGTCCTATTAGTAGTATCTGATTTTTAAGAAGCTCTAATTCGGGAAATGTTTTATTTATATAATACAATACTATTGCCATCCCCATTAAAGCCAATATTGCACCAATAATACCAAGTTTAACACTTCTCCAAATAAAAGGGCGTCGTATAAATTGCTTGGTTGCACCAACCATTTGCATGGTTTTAATAGTAAAACGTTTTGAATATACAGACAGCCTAATGGAACTATTAATTAATAACACAGCAATTAAGGTAAACAAAGCACTAATAATTAATACCCAAAGCGTAATGCGTTTTACGTTGCTATTCATCATAGAGACCAAGTCTTTGTCATAGCGAACATCGTCCACAAACTTTTTAGTTAAGGTCGCTTCAGAGATGCTATCTAAACGCTGTTCGGTAACAAAATTGGCTTTTAAATTTATATCAATCGAGTTTTGCAAAGGGTTATAGCCAACATCATCCAAAAAATCTTCACCATATTCACCTTTCATAAAATCGGCAGCCTCTTCTTTAGAGACATATTTGGTTTCCTTTACATAATTTGATAAGGACAAATGTTTTTCTAATTGATTAATTTCTACCTTTTTTGCCGAATCATTTAAATATATGGTCAACACAACACGTTCCTTAAAATTATCAGAAATGGTTTTAGCATTAAGCACTAACATGCCTAATAACCCTAATAAAAACAAGACCAAAGCAATACTAATAACTACTGAAAAATAAGAAGAGATTAAGCGTCGTTTTTGATGTTTTTCAAAAGATGAACTCATATATGTCTTAAGTTGATGTTGTAAAAATAAAAAAGTAATTTAAAAAGAACTTCAAAAGGTGAAAGTCTTTTGAGTTCAGAATAATTGTTTTTTCCGTTTGTCACATTGAGCGCAGTCGAAATGCAATCAAAGTAACCATAGGAATCTTATTAATTGAAATTCGCTTAATATATTAAAATCAACTAATTTTGAGCATAACTATATAACTAAAACATATGAACATTGTTGTAATTGGCGCTGGAGGTGTTGGCGGTTATTTTGGTGGTAAGCTAGCGCAAGCAGGTTTTAATGTAACCTTTGTTGTTAGAGGGAAAACCCTCGAGGCAATTAAAACAAACGGGTTGCAAGTAAAAAGTATTATGGGAGATTTTGTAGTACACCCAAAAGTTACAGATACTATTAGTGAAATTAAAAACCCAGATGTAATTATTCTAGGAGTTAAGTCATGGCAAGTTGATGCCATTGCTAGACAGTTAAAACCTGTTATTACTGAGCACACAATGATCTTACCTTTACAAAATGGCGCAGATAATGCGGATAGGTTACGCTCCATTTTACCAAAAGAGAATGTATTGGCAGGATTATGTAAAATTGTGAGCAAAATTGAAGCTCCCGGAATAATCAACCATTTTGTTTTTGAACCTGAAATCGTTTTTGGAGAGTATGACAATGACATGTCTGAACGTGTAAAAGCGTTAAAAGAAGTTTTTGATAAAGCAGGATTTAACAATAAGATTTCTGAGAATATACATTTAGATATCTGGAAAAAATTCCTCTTTATTACCACAATAAGTGGTATTGGCGCGATTACGCGTTCTGTTTTTGGAGTGATAAGAGAAGATGAATATTTAAGGCAAATCGTCTATCAAACTGCAAATGAAATTGTAGCTGTGGCCAATGCAAAAGGCATAGCATTGACTAATGATGATATTGAAATGACGCTTAAGGTAATAGATAATTTAGATTATAACACAACAGCATCCATGCAACGTGATATTATGGAAGGGCGGCCTAGTGAACTCGAAAACTTTAATGGGTACATTGTAAAAACAGGAAAAGAATTACATATTACAACACCCACAAATGCATTTATTTATCATTGTTTATTACCCATTGAAAAAAAGGCACGAGGCTTAAACTAAAGGTTTCTTAGGGGTTTTACTTATTAAATACACACCAGAAATTACTAATAGCGAACTTAATATTTTCACCAGATTAATATCTTGTGCATATTCTTTATGGTTTAGTGCAAAGGCGTAAATACTAACCATAATAAAACTTACTGCTGGTTGTAAATACACATAACTTGAAGCAACAGAAGGCGATAAATAATTGAGTGCGTAAATGTTGAATAAATAGGCTAAAAAAGTAGTCCCCAAAATGACAAAGGCAATAACAAGATAGGTGTTACGCGTAAATGCGGTAAAGTCTGTGTGCAATACATCTTGTATTCCAAACGGAAACATAAAGATAAAACCAAACAAGAACACCCAACTAATAACAGTAATAGAACTGTATTTTTTCATCATTGGTTTTACAACAACCAAATAAAGTGCATAAGAACAAGCATTAATAAATATAAAGGCATTGCCTAAAAAGGAGCTTGTCCCTCCAGATTGTGTACCATACCAAATCAATAATACTGCACCAATTCCTCCAATGGTAATTCCTAAAAGTTTGTTCTTCGTAATTTTTTCTTTTAAAAGAATCGCGCTAAAAATTAGAACCATTACCGGAACCGATGTAATAATTATGGAGGCATCAATAGGAGAAGTTAAACTCAATCCATGAAAAAATAATAATTGATTGGTAGCAACACCTAGTAATCCGCAGAGTATTAATCTAAAAAAATCTTTTTTATCAATACGCTCTTTGATGAAGGATTTAATAACCCAAAACAAAAATCCAGCACCTAAAATCCTTAAAAACACAAAAGCAGAAGGCCCAATTTTATTAGGCATAATGCCTTTTGCAATCAAGTAATTAGCGCCATAAATAATATTGGCTCCAAGAAGTGCAGCATGTGCTTTATAACTGTTTTTAGTCAATAGTTGGTAGTTTTGTTTTGTGTAATGCGTGTTCAAATGTAAATCTAATATTCGACAAACCGATTTTTCATCCAATAATAGTATGTATTAACCCAATGTGCATTTTGATAAAAATTTGTCAATTCGAGTGAATTTCACTCACTCTTTTGAGTGAAATTAGTATCGAGAATCAAATTTTCGATTTTATAACCTGTTCTCGATACGATTTTCTACTGAAAATCACTCGAACTGACATTTAGCGTTGTTCAAGTAATCAAAATGCACAACGGGTAATGTATTAATAAAAGGAAAGGTTTTTTCATTACTACAATAAAACGTAAATTTGCCACTTCAAAAACTTGTCATTACTGTAAAGGTTACGTAACTCGAGGAGTCTTGTCACATTGAGCGCAGTCGAAATGCAGTCGAAATAAAAAGGCGATGTGGTAATCTCAACAATAGAAGTAATGACGGTTAATATTAAAGCAAAAAATGAGATACGATTTCAATAAAATCGAAGATAAATGGCAAAAGCATTGGCGAGAAAATAAAACTTTCAAAGCTATAAACGGTAGTGCCAAACCAAAATATTATGTACTGGATATGTTTCCGTACCCAAGTGGTGCAGGCTTACACGTTGGGCATCCATTAGGTTATATCGCTTCCGATATTTATGCGCGTTACAAACGCCATAAAGGCTTTAATGTATTGCATCCAATGGGCTACGATAGTTTTGGACTACCTGCCGAACAGTATGCCATTCAAACTGGTTTACATCCAAGAGTTACTACAGAAATAAATATTGATGGTTGTTTAGATGAAGAATATAAAATCTTGGACAAATATGTAAATGAAGATGGAAGTATTAAAAATGAGGCCTTAATCGATAAAAATATATCGGTTAGTATTAATGATGAAAATTATCAAGATAATGTTATAAAAGGGTATAGACGACAGCTAGATCAAATAGGATTTTCGTTCGATTGGTCTCGAGAAGTGCGTACTAGCAATCCAAATTATTACAAGTGGACACAGTGGATATTTATTCAATTATTTGAATCGTGGTATAATAATGACAGTAATAAGGCTGAAGCTATTTCAGACCTAATAACTATTTTTTCTAATGAAGGGAATAGCACTGTAAATGCAGCGTGCGATGATGATGTTGAGGTGTTTTCTGCTGAAGATTGGCATAATTTTTCTTCTGAAAAACAACAAGAAATATTACTGCAATACAGATTAACCTATCTCGCTGAAACCGAAGTAAACTGGTGTCCAGCTTTAGGAACAGTTTTAGCAAACGATGAAATTGTAAATGGCGTTTCCGAACGTGGAGGTCATCCTGTAATTCGTAAAAAAATGACCCAATGGAGTATGCGAATTTCAGCTTATGCTGAGCGTTTACTTCAAGGCTTAGAGACTATTGATTGGACAGATTCTCTTAAAGAAACCCAACGCAACTGGATTGGAAAATCGGTTGGAGCATCTGTTACATTTAAAGTCATTTCGAGAGAAGCGAAGCAATCTGTCAATAATGAAAACGATTGTCATGCTGAGCCTGTCGAAGCATCTCATAAAATAGAAGTTTTCACAACCCGACCAGACACCATTTTCGGAGCAAGTTTTATGACCTTAGCACCTGAGCATGAATTGGTATCTAAGATTACAACACCAGAACAAAAAACAGAGGTTGATGCCTATGTTGAAGCCACTGCAAAACGCAGTGAGCGTGATAGAATGGCTGATGTAAAAACCATT
>UOEB01000221.1_pt1 | contig 17140 bp, 11 predicted proteins | sample 1989961 | NCBI WGS metagenome assembly UOEB01 (sample SAMEA4712198, study PRJEB27164) | hydrothermal vent metagenome | biome: marine basaltic hydrothermal vent biome; feature: marine hydrothermal vent; material: mineral | place: Pacific Ocean | collected 2011-06-14/2011-07-23 | depth 1691 m | reverse complement strand
GGATTGTACATCCTTTACCATTCCACGGAAATTGTCCTGCTGGTAGTGCTTCTTCAATAGTTATTAGTGGTAAAAATATTTCGGCATCCATTTTTACACTATTGCCTTGTGTATTTAGTCCTAACATACTTCTTAGTTGGTTAGCACCAGAGTTAGTTACACTTACAGCAGCATCAACATCTTCTCTTTTTAATTCGACTCTATTTCCATAGATATTTGCCCATCGTTCTGCCACAGGAATTTTTATGAGTACAGATTCGTTTCCGTCGCTGTTTGGGTCTATTTTTTCGGCTTCATCTAAAATATCTTCAACAACCATTGTTGCATTGCGCTCTTTATAATCGTATTTAGAGTTTCCTGTAAAAAGGTTATTGTTTAAAATAATGGTAGCACCTTTATTATAAATACCTCCTTTATGTGCAAAAGCAAACGTATTATTTTCTATAATTGCTGTAATGTTTTGGTCTAAGGCTAAGGCATTTCCACCATAAGACGCAATAGGATCATGTTTCCAAGTAAATAACACAGTATTGTTTTTAATGGTAAAAGATGGTACTAAATTTTTATCGTTTCCAGCGTAACCAGATCTTGCTTGTATTCCATAACCTGTATTATTAATACAGAAATTATTTTGAATAATTCCTTTTCCGCCTTTAAATACACGTAATGAGATGGCACCTTCGGTAGGAGCTGTATTCATAACCACACAATTTATAACAGCAATATTGGTGTATTTGCTTCCTACTATAACAATACCTCCAGATTCTGGAGAAGGGTTTTGACCGTTTTTTGGACTTGCTTTACGTCTAATAGCAAGGTTTTTATTTTTATTGTATCTGTTTCTTGGGCCATTGTCTATAATGATTCCGTTTACAACAATTGAAGAACCTTGAGAAAGTTGCCCATTAGCTTCTCGTTGCTGATCTGTTCGAATATATAATCTTGGGTTAGTAAGTTTCATATACTCGTTTGTACCTGTAAAAATTGTTTTATAAGTATCCCAAGGATCTCTTATGGTAAATGTAGTGTCATAACCTCCATAAATTTTAACTGGAACATTAATTTCGTCTGCACCTCTTTTTCCTTTGCTTAGATATACACCTTCTGCTATATAAATAACATCATTGGGTTGTAGTTTATGAATAATATTCCCTAAGTCTTTGGCAGGACGTTCTTTGGTGCCTAATTGCCCAGACCCTGTGTTTTTACTAACATACCATTCTCTGCCTTTGTTAGCGAAATTTTTGGATGTATTTTGGCTAAAGGATAGTATAGTCGTTAAAAATAGACAACATAGTATTGTAATTAGTTTTTTCATGTGTTTGTTTTAATTGTTAATTGCGTTTTTCAAAATCTTAAAAAGAATTATAGTTGCAGTAACTTCGCTGTATATAGGAATTAAACCAGTAATGAAAGCATACATTTCTGTTAGCTTACTTTATTTAGCATTAATTCGATATTTGAATTTATTGGCTACCGATTTGTTTTTCATTGCAATAATGATGATTCTTCCTTTTACATGTTCTAGTGTAAATTTTTTCACTCTACCATTTCTACTATTTTGGAAAGTGTAGTTTGCTTTTTGACGGGTTATACCATCTCTACCTTGAACACAAATTACAACACCTGTTTCTGCACGACCATCATATTTATTTATAGTAATCTCTACAGTATTATTAAATGAAGGAGGTGTAACAAAAGTTCGTTTTGTTTGCCCTAGAATAGTTCCTTGTTTGTTTCCGCCATCAATTTCAAGAAATCTTGGACCAACAGTAGCAATTCCATTGGAAGAAATCCAATTCCATACATTTTTTAGAGCACTCACTTCGTTTTTAAATGGTATGAGCGAGATATTTGGCTGCCAAGGACCCCATCTTTCCCACATATTTTCAGCGAGTTTTTTTCCTTGGTTACAATTTTGTGCTTCAACATGATAAGAAAAAGCAAATAGTGCGATTGCGATAAGTAAAATCAATTTTTTCATAATGTTTGTTTTAATTGTAAATGTTTATATGCATTAATATCTGTTAGCTATGTATCAATTTGCGAAATACAAGCAGTTATTAATTTTATTAGTCATTAAATAAACTTGGGAAGAATAATTGTTGCTAAACTCTACATTATAGTAATACCAAACATCAGGTGTTTACCTAGTTTTTAAAACCTAGGGTTTTCCCTAGGTTTTGCTTTTTTTAGTAGAATTTAACGCCTTTGATAAGTTGAAAAATCACTTCTAATAAACTATTGCATTTTTTAGATTTCAAGACAATAAAAAAATAATCAAGATCCGTTTTAAGACACTTTAGAGACGTTTTAAGCCACTTTATAGTAATTAACAAATGTTGATAATTATAATGTTTAGCTACAAAAATACTTCCAAATAGGAAGCAAATATTGTATCTTTGTAAGTGTTGAATAATGATGTATCACATCATTATTTTTTTGAAAATAATTTAGAAATAACAAAATAAAACATATGAGCGAAGAACCACAAAAAGGAAATTACGGAGCCGATAGTATTCAGGCATTAGAAGGTATGGAACATGTACGTATGCGTCCATCAATGTATATTGGAGATGTTGGTACGAGAGGTTTACATCATTTAGTGTATGAAGTTGTAGATAACTCTATTGATGAGGCAATGGCAGGACATTGTGATCGTATTGATGTAATTATTAATGAAGACAATTCCATAACAACTGAAGATAATGGACGTGGTATTCCAGTAGATTTGCACAAAAAAGAAGGTGTTTCTGCATTAGAAGTTGTAATGACCAAAATTGGTGCTGGAGGTAAGTTCGATAAAGATTCTTATAAAGTATCTGGAGGACTTCATGGTGTTGGAGTAAGTGTAGTTAATGCTTTATCAAACCATTTAAAAGCAACTGTTTATAGAGATGGTAAAATTTGGGAGCAGGAATATGAAAAAGGTAAAGTCATGTATCCTGCAAAAGCCGTTGGTGAATCAGACAAAAGAGGAACAGTTGTAACTTTTAAACCAGATGAATCTATTTTTATTCACACTTTAGAGTATAGTTACGATACTTTGGCGAGTCGTTTGCGTGAGTTGTCATATTTAAATAAAGGAATTACCATTACCATTACAGACAAAAGACACAAAAATGATAAAGGCGAATTTGAAAATGAAACCTTCTATTCAGATGAGGGATTAAGTGAATTTATTAGATATCTAGATGCTACTCGTGATCCTTTAATGAAAGATGTAATTGCCTTTGAAGGTGAAAAAAATGGAGTACCTGTCGAGGTTGCCATGATTTATAATACGTCGTATGCCGAAAACTTGCATTCGTATGTAAATAATATTAATACACATGAAGGTGGAACACACCTTTCAGGATTTAGACGAGGATTAACACATACCTTAAAAAAGTTTGCCGATAATTCTGGTATGTTAGATAAACTAAAATTTGATATTGCAGGAGACGATTTTAGAGAAGGACTAACTGCAATTATTTCGGTAAAAGTAGCTGAGCCTCAATTTGAAGGGCAAACAAAAACCAAATTAGGAAACAGAGAAGTATCTGCATCTGTAAGTCAGGCAGTTTCTGAAATGTTAACCGATTATCTTGAAGAACACCCAGACGATGCAAAAACCATAGTCCAGAAAGTAATTTTGGCAGCACAAGCACGTAATGCAGCACAAAAAGCGCGTGAAATGGTGCAAAGAAAAACCGTAATGAGTATTGGTGGTTTACCAGGAAAATTAAGTGATTGTTCCGAACAAGATCCTGCAAAATGTGAAGTATTCCTTGTTGAGGGAGATTCGGCAGGTGGAACTGCAAAACAAGGTCGTGACCGATTGTTTCAAGCCATTTTGCCATTAAGAGGGAAGATTCTTAATGTTGAAAAGGCAATGCAGCATAAAGTGTTTGAAAATGAGGAAATAAGAAATATTTTTACAGCACTTGGTGTAACAATAGGTACCGAAGAAGATAGTAAAGCATTAAATATTTCAAAACTACGTTATCATAAAGTAGTGATTATGTGTGATGCCGATATTGATGGAAGCCACATTGCTACATTAATATTAACATTCTTCTTTAGATACATGAAAGAACTTATAGAGAATGGTCATATATACATTGCAACACCACCTTTATATTTAGTAAAACGAGGCGCCAAAAAGCAATATGCTTGGAGTGATGATGAGCGTGATGAAATTGTAGCCAACTTTGGAGATGGATCTAAAATACAACGTTATAAAGGTCTTGGAGAAATGAATGCAGTTCAATTATGGGATACAACCATGAATCCAGAATTTAGAACGCTTCGTAAAGTTATGATTGAAAATGGAACTGAAGCCGATCGTATTTTTTCAATGTTAATGGGAGACGATGTGCCACCACGTAGAGAGTTTATTGAGAAAAATGCTATTTATGCAAATATAGACGCATAATATATGTGTTTGTTGAAACCTTGTACCGAGCGTAGTCGAAGCGTGGTTCAGTATCTCTCATTTTATGATTAGTAAATATTACAACTTTTAAAATTGTTATAAAACAGCAGGATTTACTAAAATTAATACTGCTGTTTTTTATTTCAAAAAAGAATATATTATCGATTAAACGTAAATTTTTACCGATTAATGGTTGTTTTTTGAAAACTTTTTCTATTTTTGTACTAACCCAAATTTACAAACAGATGAAAAAGATTATAGTAGTATTCCTGTTACTTACAGCAACTCAAGTATCTAAAGCACAAGAATTAGAGAGTATTCTAATTGCAGCTGAAGATGCTAGTAAACTTACCGAAGGTTATATAAATCCTGCAATGAAAGGATTAATGTATAGCATGAATGGTGGTTGGTTCTCCACCGCAAAAACACACAAAAAATTAGGATTTGATATTACAATAAATGCAAGTGCATCGTTTGTTCCAACTGCTGATCAAATATTTGCATTTATTCCAAGTGATTATTCATTTTTATCACTACCTAATGGAGAAACATCTTTACCAACGGTAATGAGTGAAAACTCAGCCGAAACTATGGTTGATGTATCTGTTCCTGTTGGAGATGGTACTTTTAAAGTAGCAAGTTTTAATATGCCAGGAGGAATCACTAACGATTTACCTATAAATGCTGTGCCTACACCAATGGTACAAGTTGGAGTTGGCCTCCCTTTTAGAACTGATATAAAAGTAAGATATGTACCTACTGTAAATTTTGATAACTCTGTAGAAGCTAATCTTATCGGATTAGGATTACAACATGATTTAACACAATATTTAGGGCCAATAGACAAATTACCATTAAGTGTCTCAATTTTGGCAGCATTTACTAATATGGATGTCACTTATTTTATTGAAGACACTAATACAACTGATGGTGTATCTGTTACAAATGGTACTGCAGCATTTAAATTAAATACTTGGACAGTACAGGCAATAGCCTCTTTAGATTTTAAGATTATCACTTTTTATGGGAGTTTAGGATACAATAACGGAAGCTCGTCTATAAAATTAAAAGGGGATTATAATCTAACTTATGATTTACAAGATGGTAGCGGAAATATTATAGGTACAGTTAATGAATTAATAAGTAATCCTATTAATTTAAATTTTGATGCCAATGGAACAAGAGCAACAATAGGCGCTCGACTAAACTTAGCATTTTTTAAAATATTTGCTGATTTTACAGTTCAAGAATACAATACAGCTACTGCTGGAATTGCTTTTAGTTTTAGATAAAAATCAAAAGAAATATAAAGTAGAAAAAGCGTAAGATTTAATCTTACGCTTTCTTTATTTAGACCATAATTATACTTAATTTTGTAGTCTTAAAATCAACACAATTTAAATATATATAAAATGAAAATAACAGTAGTAGGAGCAGGAGCTGTAGGTGCAAGTTGTACAGAATATATAGCTATTAAAAACTTTGCTTCAGAGGTTGTTATATTAGACATTAAAGAAGGCTATGCCGAAGGGAAAGCAATGGATTTAATGCAAACAGCTTCACTCAATGGTTTTGACACCAAAATCACTGGAACCACAGGAGATTATTCTAAAACGGCAAATAGTAATATTTGTGTTATCACTTCTGGTATTCCTCGTAAACCTGGAATGACTCGTGAAGAGTTAATTGGAATTAATGCTGGTATTGTAAAAACTGTGTCTTCAAGTTTAATCGAGCATTCTCCAAATACTATTCTTATTGTGGTGAGCAATCCTATGGATACGATGACTTATTTGGTACACAAAACTACAGGCTTACCAAAGAATAGAATTATTGGAATGGGTGGCGCTTTAGATTCTGCACGTTTTAAATATAGATTAGCTGAAGCTTTAGATGCTCCAATTAGTGATGTAGATGGAATGGTAATTGGTGGGCATAGTGATAAAGGTATGGTGCCTTTAACATCTCATGCAACTAGAAATAGTTTAAAAGTGTCTGAATTTTTATCAGAAGAACGTTTAAATCAAGTTAAAGAAGATACTAAAGTAGGAGGCGCAACACTTACTAAATTATTAGGAACTTCTGCTTGGTATGCACCTGGAGCTGCCGTAAGCGGATTGGTACAAGCCATTGCTTGCGACCAAAAGAAAATGTTTCCATGCTCTACATTATTAGATGGAGAATATGGCTTGAATGATTTATGTATTGGAGTACCTGTAATTTTAGGTAAAAATGGTATTGAAAGTATCGTAGAAATAGAATTAAGCAGTGCTGAAAAAGCCCATATGCAAGAAAGTGCTGAAGGTGTTAAAAAAACAAATGGTTTATTAGAATTATAATACCGTTACATTAAATAAAAAAACCAGCCATTTGGCTGGTTTTTTTATGCTTGCATTTTTAAACTAAATGAAATCTTTCCGGAAGCATCGAGCTCTGCGTTGAAGTTTACATTAAAATTGTCATCCTGAACTCGTTTCAGGATCTTAATAACAGAATTTCAGTTTTTTAACTTTTGAATAAAATCTCTCGACTGCATTTCGACTACGCTCAATGTATCACACTTAGCATTACAAGATCGAGGAGGCATAAATGATTACGATAATCCAGAAATAACACCATTATTATCTATAGACATACCTTCAGAAGCTGGAATGGCAGGTAACCCAGGCATACGCATCATTTTTCCAAGAATAGGAATTATAAACTGTGCTCCAGCTGCAATCTCAATCTCTCTAACAGTAACCTTAAACCCAGTTGGTCTTCCAATTAATTTATCATCATCTGAAAACGATTTTTGTGTTTTTGCCATACAAATTGCAAAATCATTAAAGCCTAAACGATTAATACGGCGTAAATTTAATTCTGCTTTTTTATCATAAACCACACCATCAGCACCATAAATTTCTCTGGCAATAGTTTCTATCTTTTCCTTTACAGGGCTCTTCCAATCGTATAGTGGTTTAAACTGAGTAGCTTTGTGTTCAACTACATTTACAACAGCTTCAGCGAGGGTTTTAGTGCCTTCACCACCTTTAGCCCAACCTTCAGAGAGTACTGCTTGCACACCTAAATTTTCGCAAGCTGCTTTCACAAAATTAATTTCTTCATTAGAGTCAGAAATAAAAGCATTGATGGCAACAACAGGTTCTATATTAAATTTTCTAATATTTTCAATGTGCTTTTCTAAATTTGCAAAACCAGTTTTCACTGCTTCTAAATTAGGGGTATTGTAATCTTCTTTTTGAACACCTCCATGATGGCGAAGTGCTCTAATAGTTGCAACAAGTACTACGGCTTTAGGATTCAATCCTGCATAAGCCGATTTAATATTTAAGAATTTCTCTGCACCCAAATCAGCACCAAAACCAGCTTCGGTTACTACATAATTAGATAGTGATAAGCCCATTTTAGTCGCAATAATGGTATTTGTGCCTTGTGCAATATTTGCAAAAGGACCACCATGAATAATGGCAGGATTCTCCTCGAGAGTTTGCACCAAATTAGGTTTTATGGCGTCTTTCAATAAAATTGCCATAGCATTTTCTGCTTTTAAATCTCTTGCAAATATTGGTGCTTTATCAAAAGTAAATCCTATAAAAATATCTCCGAGACGTTGTTTTAAGTCTTCAAAATCTTTAGCCATGCATAAAATAGCCATTACTTCAGAAGCAGGTGTAATATTAAAACCATCTTCACGTGGAATACCATTAGCAGTACCACCCAAACCAATAGTGATTTGGCGTAATGCTCTATCGTTCATATCAATAACACGTTTCCATAAAATAGTACGAGGATCAATATTTAGATTTTGGGTTTTACTTTGAATATTATTGTCAATCAATGCTGATAATAAATTGTTGGCCTTTTCAATAGCATTGAAATCTCCTGTAAAATGTAAATTAATATCTTCCATTGGTACTACTTGCGAATAACCACCACCAGCGGCTCCACCTTTAATTCCAAATACTGGTCCTAATGAGGGTTCGCGTAATACTACAGTTGCTTGTTTGTTTATTTTGTTTAAGCCTTCAGTCAACCCGATAGAAACGGTTGTTTTTCCTTCACCAGCAGGTGTTGGCGTTAAGGCTGTAACAAGTATTAAATTGTTTTGTTTTATCTTTTGTTCATCAATTAAGTCAAGCGGAAGTTTTGCTTTGAATTTACCATACAACTCTAAATCATCTTCGGCGATGTTTAATTTTTTTGCAATAGTTTTAATGTGAGCAATATCATTAGCTTGAGCAATTTCAATATCAGATAAATGGGTCATTCTTAATTAGGTTTAAATTTTAGTGGCTAAATGTACTTAAATTACTTCTGAAAACCGTTAGTTACAAAGTTTTTGCAAGTACAAAAGTAAAAGTGGATGTAAAAATAATTAAAATGACAACTATTAGTTTGAGCTTTAACAAATATTTTGTCGAACTTATGTTCTTTCTATCGGTAATCCTGTAAAAAAGTATTTTCTTTTTATATAAATATCCCAATTCTATTGTCAAATCTTAACGTAAATCATATATTTGCTCGTTTTTAAAATAGAATAGATTAAATTATTACATAATGCAAAATAAAGGATTAGTAAAGTTGTTTGCACTGTTATTTGGATTGGTAAGTATATACCAATTATCATTTACATTTAAAGCAAACCAGATTGATGCAGAGGCAAAGGAGTTTGCAATAAATAAAATTCCAGCGACTGATAGTGAGTACGATGCAAAGAGAAAGCTAGAAGAAACCCGTTATCTAGATTCGCTTCAAACTTCTAAAGTAGAGGTTGAAGGAAAGTTAGACGACAATGGGCAAAAAGTAAAAGAAAGCATAAAAGTATTTGATATTGGTATTGCTGATTATACTTATGATGAGGTAAAAGATAAAGCCATGAATCTTGGTCTTGACCTTAAAGGAGGTATAAATGTAATTCTTCAAATATCTGTAAAAGATATATTAAAGGGATTAGCAAACAATAGCAAAGATCCCGTTTTTAGAAAAGCACTAGACGATGCTGAAGAGATTCAAAAGAATAGCCAAAACACATATTTAGAAGATTTCTTTGTAGCATTTGATGCTATAAAAGGTGATACAAAATTAGCTTCTCCTGATATTTTTGCTAATAGAACTTTAAGTGAGGAGATTACTTTTGATATGACTGACGATCAGGTAAAGCCTATCTTAAAAAGAAAGATTGATGAGTCTATTGTTTCAGCTTTTGAAGTATTGCGTAAACGTATTGATAAGTTTGGTGTAACACAGCCTAATATACAACGTTTAGGAAATTCTGGACGTATATTGGTAGAGTTACCTGGAGCTAAAGATATTGAGCGTGTTAAAGGATTATTACAAAGTACGGCACAATTAGAGTTTTGGGATGCCTATAAAGCTGAAGAGTTAGGCGGATTCTTAAATCAAGCTAACGAAACTTTAAAAGGACTTGTTAATGTAAAGCCTACAGCCGAAGCTGATGATGATGTTGAGTCTCAAGATTCTGAAGATAGTCAAATAGATGAGTTATTAGGAGAAACATCAACAGACTCAACAAGTGTAGATAATACATTAGGACCACTATTTGATTTAATACAAGCTCCTGGGCAACAAGGACAACCCGTTTTAGCAATGTTTAATGCTAAGGATAAGCAAACGGTTATGGAGTATTTGAATATGCCTGAAGTGAGAAGCCTATTACCAGCAGAACAACGTTACGTGAAGTTTGCTTGGGGAATTCAAGAGAAAGGAAGTGAGCTTGTAGAATTATATGCTTTAAAAGGGAATAGAGACAACATACCAGAATTAAGTGGTGCAGTTATTGTAGATGCACGTCAATCGTATTCACCAAATAGTAAACCAACAGTTACTATGCAAATGAATAGTAAAGGGGCTAAAATTTGGGAAGCAATGACAGGAAGAGCTTTTACACAAGGTAGCCAGATTGCTATTGTTTTAGATGATATTGTGTATTCAGCACCTGGTGTTACAACAGGCGCTATTTCAGGTGGGAACTCAGAAATATCAGGATCTTTTACATTAAATGAAGCTGTAGATTTAGCAAATGTATTACGTGCAGGTAAATTACCAGCATCAGCAGATATTGTTCAAGCAGACGAAGTTGGACCATCATTAGGTCAAGAAGCTATTGATAGTGGAATGAAATCATTCTTAATAGCTTTAGCGTTAGTTTTAATTTGGATGCTTTTTTATTATGGTAAAGCAGGTATCTATTCAGATATCGCTTTAATGTTAAACATACTCTTAATCTTTGGTATTTTATCTGGTTTGGGAGCCGTATTAACGCTTCCTGGAATTGCAGGTATTGTATTAACAATAGGTATTGCAGTTGATGCTAACGTACTTATTTATGAACGTATTCGTGAAGAATTAACTAAAGGTAAAGGGCAAAAAGAGGCTATTAAAGATGGATTTAGTAATGCGTTATCTTCAATTTTAGATGCCAATATTACAACAGGATTAACCGCTTTGATTTTGTTTGTATTTGGTACAGGACCAATTAAAGGGTTTGCAACAACATTATTAATAGGTATTGTTACCTCATTATTTACAGCCATATTTATTTCACGATTACTAATAGATTGGGATGCAAACAGAGGTGGGAAATTAAACTTTTCTACACCTATTACTAAGGGTTTATTTAGAAATATTAATATTGATTTCTTAAAAAAACGTAAAATAGCGTATGTAGTTTCAGGGCTTATTATTATTAGTGGTCTAACATCCTTATTTACAACTGGATTAGATCAAGGTATTGATTTTGTTGGAGGTAGAACATACCAAGTACGTTTTGCACAAGATGTAAATACTGAGGAAGTAAAGACTGCTGTACATGCTGTTTTTGAAAGTGCTGAGGTTAAAACTATTGGGAGTAATAACCAACTAAAAATATCTACAAAATATAAAGTTGATGATAATTCGGCTGAAGCCGACGAAGAAGTACAAAGTAAATTATTTGAGTCTTTAATACCATTCCTACCAGATGGTATAACTTATGATGAGTTTAAAGTGGGTTCTGGAAATAAAAAGATTGGTAAAATGTATTCTGGTAAAGTAAGTCCAACCATTGCCGATGATATTAAAAAATCATCAATTTGGGCAGTTTTAGGCTCGCTAGTAGTAGTATTCCTATATATCTTATTACGTTTTAAGAAATGGCAATTCTCCTTAGGAGCTGTAGTTGCTGTATTTCATGATGTGTTAATTGTGTTAGGAATATATTCTCTTACTTGGAAATATATGCCTTTTGATATGGAAATTGATCAAGCATTTATAGCCGCAATTCTAACAGTTATTGGATATTCGTTAAATGATACTGTGGTAGTATTTGATAGGATTCGAGAATTTCTTAACGAACATACAAGTTGGGAATTTGGTAGAACGGTAAATTCTGCGTTAAATACAACATTAAGTAGAACATTAAATACATCGCTCACTACATTAGTAGTATTATTAGCAATGTTTATTTTAGGTGCAGATTCGCTTAGAGACTTGCTATTTGCTTTAATAGTTGGTGTGGTTGTAGGAACCTATTCTTCAGTATTTATTGCAACACCAATAATGTATGATACCATTAGAAAGTTAGGAGATAAGAAGGAAGATTAAAAATATTTTCAATATATATCTAAAACCTTTCTGTTTTTAAATAGAAAGGTTTTTTTATTGAAAAATATGTAACTTTCTAAAAAATATATTTCCCATGAGAGTATTATATACCATTTTGTTTTTTGCGCTGTTCGGTATGAGTTGTAAACAAAGTGTTGAAACTAATTTAGTAAAAGAAACTATTAAACTAAGACCAGTACACGATACTATAGGGTTTGCGCAATACAATTGGCAAATGGATTCTATTTACAACAGATTAAACATTAAGGATAGTTCAAATAATCTGAAATGGAAAGCAGCTATTAGCCCACATGACGATTATAAATACGCTGGTAAATTATATTATGAATCTTTAAAAGGGATTAACGCACCTCATGTTATTTTAATAGGTGTTGCACATCGCGCACGGAATTTTGGTTTACAGGATAAGATTATTTTTGGAAGCTATACGCACTGGCAATCACCTTATGATACGCTTAAGGTGTCTTCAATAAATACCGAGATTATGAAAAAGTTGCCTACTGAAGATTTTATAGTTCATGATAGTATGCAAGTTTTAGAACATTCTTTGGAAGCCATCATTCCGTTTTTACATAAAAAAAACCGCAATGTTGAAATAATTCCTATTCTTGTACCATATATCAATTATCAAACTATTGATAGAATTAGTAATGATTTATCCAAAGCTGTTAGCGAGATTTTAAAAGAAAAACATTGGGAATATGGTAAAGATCTAGCAATAGTAATCTCAAATGATGCTGTACATTATGGCGATGATGAGTGGAGTGCAAATTTAGCACCTTTTGGTACTGATGAAGAAGGCACAAAAAAAGCAAGACAACAAGACTTGGAAATTATTAATACATGTTTAACTCAAGAGTTAAGCAATGATAAAATAAAAAAGTTTACAGAATATACTGTAGAAAAAGATGATTATAAAGAATACAAGTGGGTTTGGTGTGGTCGGTACTCTGTGCCTTTTGGATTAGCATTTGCAAATAAACTTAATGTATTGGAAAACAATAAAGTTTTAACAGGCACATTTATAGACTATCAATCTAGTATAGACCATGAGTTGATTACTGTTGAAGATTTAGAAATGGGAACTACTGCCATTGCAACACAGCGACATTGGGTAGCTTATGCTAGTATAAAATATGAATAACTATTTTTAACTTCCATAGTTTATAAAATACTACTAAAAGCTCTTTTTTATAGACAGTCTTCTATCCAAGAATGCGTCATTTTCCAAAGTGAATCTTTAAAACGTTCTCTAAAAAACCCGAAATGACCAATATTTGGGATAGATAATTCTTCAGAAATAATATGACGTCTATCTACTTTAGAGTTTACAAACTGATTTGCTAACCAATCTACAGCAGCTTTTGAAGCATATTCGTCTTTTGAAAAACTTAATGCAAGCATGTTTTTGTTGAAGTTTTTAAACTCTAAATCTTCAAAATTAAATTCGCAAAGCATATAATCTTTATGAATTCCCCAACGTCGCCATTGATTAGTCATACGCTTTGGTAAGTTTTCAAACAGATGCATTTTTTTAGCAGGAAAATAACCAAATAAAGGTGTAAGTATTGGAATTAAAACAGTCCAAAATATTAGCATTTTAAAACGCTCAAAACCTTTCCAATGTTTCCAATAACCACTTTGAGAAGCTACAGTAATAATAGCATTTACTAAGTTTATGTTTTTATTAAAAGCAATAATTTGTCCACCAATGCTATGAGTTATTAAGATAATTTCATGGCTTGGATATTGCGTTTTTGCGTAATCAATTATTGAAGCCTGATCATTTTCTCCCCAAGATGCTAAATTAATTTTGTTTTGTTTTAAATTTTTGATGCTTGAATCTGATTTTCCAATTCCTGAATAATCAAAAGTATAAACAGTATAACCTATTTCACTAAAATAAGAAGCAAACTGATAGTAATACTGTTGTAAAACTCCTGTTGCAGATGAGATAACTATACTTTTATGATTTGATAATTTAGGATAAAAAACAGATATTCCTAATTGATGTCCAAGAGGAGTTGAGATATGAAAACCTTTTGGATTACTCATTAAACTGTTTAAAATCTATTTTATCACCAACTGCAATAGACCATTGTTGTGATAACCCTCCATTAATTTCTAATACATATTTTGCAGATACTCCTGAAGGTAATGCCGTTTCATCCAAAGGTTTTGCATTTTCCTGAATACTCACAATCACCTTATCTTTATCCAGATATATAATGTCTAAAGGAATATAGGTATTCTTCATGTAAAATGCGCGTATTCTCATATCTGGAAAAATAAATAACATCGCTCTATTATTTGCCATAGATTTACGATGCATTAAGCCTGTTTGTGTTTCGTATTCATCATCAGCGATTTCAATATCAAATGTTGCAATTAAAGAATCGGAAGTAGATTTAAATAAACTGAGTTCACCTTCTTTTTTAAATTCAAAAACAATAGGTTTAACTTGTTTTTGTTCTTTTTTACAAGAGGTAATAATTAACAATAAAGAACTTAAGGCTAAAAATATAATTGATCTGACAAGGAGTTTATTCTTCATGCTACTAAGCAGCTTTAGGCTTGTAAACAAACATAAAATACAAGCCAATTAGTATAAAAGGAATACTAAGTACTTGCCCTGTATTTAATCCCATAATCCAATCTTCTCGACCATCGACTTGTGCAATTTTAAACTGTTCTACAAAGAAACGAACAGTCATTAGTAATACTAAAAACAGACCAAACAGAAAGCCAGATTGTTTGCTTTTATTGGTTTTCCAGTACACTAACCAAAGAATTAAGAAAACAAACACATAACCGAATGCTTCATATAATTGCCCTGGATGTCTTGGAAGGTTATCCATTTTTTTAAAAATAATAGCCCAAGGTAAAGATGCATCAGCAGGTTTTCCAATCATCTCAGAATTAAAGAAGTTCCCAATTCTAATAAAAACAGCACCAGAAGCAGCAGGAATAACTACACGATCTAAAATCCAAATCACAGATTTTTTAAGCACTTTCTTATTGTATAAATACATTGAAATTATCATCCCAATAGCAGCACCATGACTTGCTAAACCACGAAAACCAGTAAACTCAAATCCACCTACAAACTTAAAAGGTAAAAAGATGCTTAATGGATCTTGAAAAATAAGTTCAGATTGGTAAAAAACAACATGTCCCACACGAGCACCAATCATTATTCCTAAAATGGAGTAAATAAATAATGAATCTAACTTTTCATCAGTTTGGTCTTCATGTCTGTATATTTTTCTCATAATATACCAACCTAAAATAAAAGCAACCATCCACATCATACTGTAATAATGAATAGTAAAATTTCCGAAGATATTAAATCCAGTTGATGAGGGATCCCAAACAATTTGTAAAGCGTGCATATTTTCAAATTTGATATTGTAAATATATAGAATTGTAGCGAATTTTAAGATGCATTAAGGCTTCAAAAAATTATTTTTTTGTTTGTTTTTCAGGAACAGGATCGTATCCTGACTTTCCCCAAGGATGACAACTAAATATCCGCTTAATGGCCAATCGTCCTCCATAAAATAATCCATGCTTTTTTAAAGCTTCAACAGTATAGTGCGAGCAAGTGGGTTGAAATCTACAAGAAGCAGGTGTTAAGGGAGAGATTAAGGTTTGGTAAACCTTAACTAAAAAGATGAAAGGGAAAATTAGTATCTTTTTCATTTCACATAAATAAAAATAACTAGCAACTTAAATTTTTTTTTAGTTAGTCGAAAATGTTGTACCATCTTTACCGTCTTTTAACTGAATACCAACCGCTAATAACTCATCTCTAATTTTATCAGATAGAGCAAAGTCTTTGTTAGCTCTGGCTTCAGCTCGCATTTTTATAAGGACTTCAACAGCATCAGATAATTTTTCAGAACCATCGTCATTACAACTGTCAACGTTTTGTAAGCCTAAAACATCAAATACAAAATCATGAATAATCTTGGTTAAAACTTCTAGGTCTTTTTGTGTCACCGAAGCTTTTCCATCTTTTACTTGATTGATGAATTTTACAGCACTAAATAATTCTGCAATTAAAATAGGTGTGTTAAAATCATCATTCATTGCATTATAGCAATTGGTTTTCCATGCTTCAACATCAAAAGTGGTAGTATTTGAAACTTGAAGTTTAGGTAAAACATTAATGGCATCCATTAATTTATTAAATCCTTTTTCGGAAGCTAAGAGAGCATCATTAGAAAAATCTAAAATGCTTCTGTAGTGTGCTTGAAGCATAAAAAATCGAACTACACTTGCAGAAAATGGTTTACTTAAATGTTCGTTATCTCCAGTAAAAAAGTCGTTTGGCAGAATATAATTCCCAGTAGATTTTGCCATTTTTTGACCATTAAGAGTAAGCATATTAGCGTGCATCCAAGTGTTTACAGGGCTTACGCCATTACTGGCTTCGGCTTGTGCAATTTCACATTCGTGATGTGGAAATTTTAAATCCATTCCGCCGCCGTGAATATCAAATTGCTCTCCTAAATATTTTGTACTCATTGCAGTACACTCCAAATGCCAACCAGGGAAACCATCGCTCCAAGGCGAAGGCCAACGCATAATATGTTGTGGTTCAGCTTTTTTCCAAAGCGCAAAATCTTGTGGATTTTTCTTATCAGATTGCCCATCAAGTGCTCTTGTATTATGAATTAAATCCTCAACATTTCTACCGCTTAATTTCCCATAATTATTGGTTTCGTTAAACTTGAGAACATCAAAATAAACGGAGCCGTTAATTTCATAAGCAAACCCTTTGTCTAAAATATCTTTTATAATCTCAATTTGCTCTATAATATGGCCAGTAGCAGTTGGCTCTATACTTGGTGGAAGAAAATTAAATTTGTTTAGGGTATTGTGAAAATCTACAGTGTACATTTGCACAACTTCCATAGGTTCAATTTGTTCTAAACGTGCTTTTTTTGCAATTCTGTCTTCGCCTTCGTCAGCATCATTTTCTAAATGCCCAGCATCTGTAATATTCCTTACATAGCGTACTTTATACCCTAAGTGTTTAAAATACCTAAAGATCATATCAAAAGACATAAATGTTCTTACATTTCCTAAATG
>UOEB01000086.1_pt1 | contig 17265 bp, 15 predicted proteins | sample 1989961 | NCBI WGS metagenome assembly UOEB01 (sample SAMEA4712198, study PRJEB27164) | hydrothermal vent metagenome | biome: marine basaltic hydrothermal vent biome; feature: marine hydrothermal vent; material: mineral | place: Pacific Ocean | collected 2011-06-14/2011-07-23 | depth 1691 m | reverse complement strand
TATTCAAGGTCCGAGAGAACTCCAAAGTGGTCAACAAGACCATTTACATCGCTGTAGGGCTCAAAACAGATGGAAAGAAAGAAGTGCTCGGACTTTGGCTCGGCAAGAACGAAAGTGCGAGTTTTTGGATGAGTGTACTCACCGACCTGAGGGCCAGAGGGGTGCAGGACATGCTCATTACCGCTACCGATAACCTGAATGGTTTTACCGACACGATCAAGAATGTCTTTCCAGAATCAAAAACACAGATCTGCGTGGTCCATCAGATAAGGAACGCCTGCAGATACGTGGTGTGGAAAGATAAAAAGGAGTTTACAAAGGATATGAGGAACATTTACAACGCTCCGACAAAGCAGGCCGCAGAAGCTGCTTTAGAGGATTTTGCACGAAAATGGGAAGGCAAATACTCTTACGCCATTAAAAGCTGGAGGGACAACTGGGAGGAACTCACCGTGTTCTTTGAGTTTCCATTGGAGATCAGAAAAATAATTTACACTACTAACCTGATCGAAAACCTGAATGGAAAAATAAGAAAATACACCAAGAACAAGCTCTCGTTCCCTACAGATCAGGCAGTTATGAAATCTGTTTATCTTGCCGTACGAGAGGCAACAAAAAAATGGAAAATGCCCGTCAGAAACTGGGGCATTATCCTGAACCAATTTTTAACCATCTTTGATGACAGAGTGAAACTATAAATAAGCAGTTTACACACTTTACAGGATAGTGTCAAAAAAGACAATTCTTTTAAGAATTGTCTTTTTGTTTTACTTTAAACCTTTCAACTTCACACTTACAAATGAATCACTTCATCATAAGCATCAGCAACGGCTTCCATAACCGCTTCACTCATAGTTGGATGAGGATGTACAGCTTTTAATACTTCGTGACCTGTAGTTTCTAGTTTACGTCCTAAAACAGCTTCAGCAATCATATCGGTAACTCCTGCACCAATCATATGGCAGCCTAACCATTCGCCGTATTTAGCATCAAAAATAACCTTTACAAAACCATCTTTGTTTCCTGCAGCACTAGCTTTTCCAGAAGCTGAGAATGGGAATTTACCCACTTTAATATCGATGCCTTGATCTTTAGCTTGTTGTTCGGTTAAACCAACAGAAGCAATCTCTGGCGAACAATAGGTGCAACCTGGAATATTGCCATAGTCTAAAGCTTCAACATGTTGCCCAGCAATTTTTTCAACACACAAAATGCCCTCAGCAGATGCTACGTGTGCTAATGCTTGCCCTGGAGTAACATCTCCAATAGCATAATAGCCTGGAATGTTGGTTTGGTAATAATCGTTTACTATAATTTTATCTCTATCTGTAACAATACCGACATCTTCTAATCCTATATTCTCGATATTTGATTTGATGCCTACTGCTGATAATACAATATCTGCTTCTATAACTTCTTCACCTTTTTTGGTTTTTACAGTGGCTTTAACACCTTTTCCAGAAGTATCAACACTAGTTACTTCTGCTGAAAGCATAATTTTTATACCGCTCTTTTTAAACGAACGAGCCAATTGTTTAGAGATATCTTCATCTTCAACAGGAACTACATTTGGCATAAATTCTACGATAGTAACTTCTGTACCAAGTGAATTATAAAAATAAGCAAATTCAACACCTATAGCTCCAGACCCAACAACAATCATCTTCTTTGGTTGTTTTGGTAAAGTCATGGCTTCTCTGTACCCAATTACCTTTTTACCGTCTTGTGGTAAACTTGGTAACTCACGAGAACGTGCTCCGGTTGCAATAATAATATGGTCTGCACTATATTCTGTACCATCAACATCAATCTTTTTTCCAGTCTTTAATGTGCCATAGCCGTTAATAACATCAATCTTGTTTTTCTTCATTAAAAACTGAACACCTTTACTCATGCCGTCAGCAACATTTCTACTGCGCTGTACTACAGCATCAAAATCTTTGTCATAATCTTTAACAGATAGTCCATAATCGTTAGCATGCTTAAGGTACTCAAAAACTTGTGCAGATTTTAAAAGTGCTTTTGTTGGAATGCAACCCCAATTTAAACAAACACCACCTAGACTTTCCTTTTCTACAATTGCGGTTTTAAAGCCTAATTGTGCCGCTCTAATAGCAGTAACATAACCTCCAGGACCACTACCAAGAACAATAATATCGTATTTACTCATGAGTATATTTTTATGTCATTTTTTGAAGCTACAAATTTATGAAATTCCAACTTTAAAATCCCTAATTCTGTTATTATTTGTGTTAGGTTTTGTTATTTGATGTTTGAATTTTACAATTTGAGGATTAAAGGTCATCCGTAAAATGTTTTCTCTCTTTGTCTTTGCTAAACTTTTCTTTGTTATAAGTTGAAGATTGCCCTTTTGGTACTGATAAGGATTTCCAGTTTTCATTTTTAATCATTTTACCTACAAATACAATTTGACCAATATGATAGGCGTAATGCGATAATTGTCTATTTATAGCTTCAGTAACGGTGTGTCCTTGATTGCGTATATAAATAATGTGTTCTAAATCTTTGTTTGTTAAAGACTCTAATGCATTAAATAAGCATTGCCAACCTTTTTCCCAAGCTGCAATAAGAGCTTCTTTATTTAGGTAAGTATCTTCAAATTCTTGATCCCGTTCTCTCCATTGTTTCTCACCATCTTCAGTTAAAAAATTAGTCCAACGCGATAACAAATTACCAACAATATGTTTTACAATTATAGAAACACTATTACTATCTTCATTAAGTTGCCAGTGAATATCTTGGTCATTTAACTGTTCAAAGGTTTTATCTCCTAGAAGTTTATAATACCCAAACTGTTTTTTGATACTGTTTAAGTAACTACTCATTTTTATCAAAATTTAAACTAACAGAATTAACGCAATAACGTTGTTCAGTTTCTGTTGGTCCATCATTAAATACATGTCCTAAATGACTACCGCAATTGGCACATACAATTTCTGTACGCAACATTCCATGAGATTTATCTAAAACATTAGTAACGGTTCCTTTAATTGCTTCATCAAAACTTGGCCAGCCACAATGTGCATCAAACTTACTTTGACTTTCAAATAACTTCTGGTTACAAGCAGCACATTTATAAGTACCTTCATCAAAGTTTAGATAGTGCTTTCCTGTATGAGGACGCTCCGTACCTTTTTCTCGTAAAACTTTATATTGTTCTTTAGTGAGGTATTTTTTCCATTCTTCTTCAGTCTTCTGTATGTTGTATTTACTCATCTTTTTTTGGAATAAATTTTAGTGCTGCTCCATTAATACAATGCCGTTTTCCAGTAGTTTTCCTAGGACCATCATCAAAAACATGTCCGAGATGACCACCACAAATTGCACAATGTTCTTCGTTTCTGGTATAGCCTAAATTGTTATCAGTCTCAAAAGCGACATTGCCTTTAATTTCTCTATCAAAACTAGGCCACCCTGTGCCAGAATCAAATTTATAGTCACTTTCAAATAATGGTGTATTGCACGCTGCACAATAATAAACACCTTTTTTATAGTTTTTATTTAATGGGCTAGAAAAAGGACGTTCGGTACCAGCTTCTCTAAGCACATAATACTGTAAATCATTTAGTTCTAGTTTCCATTCGGCATCAGTTTTAGCGACTTTATAAGCTGTTGCATCACTTTTTTGTGCATTAGAATTACAATTAAAAAGCGTAGCTAAACTAATACATAAGATGATTTTTTTCATAATAGCTTAAATTTAAATAATTTAAAGTTATAGTCGTTATAAAAATTAAATAATAACATATTATAATATTTTGAAATTTATTTAAAATATAGGAACGATTTTTCGTAATTTTCGAATAAATAAAAAACCATAAGCATGATGAAATTTAAAAGTAATATAACAATATTTGGGACACTTTTGCTCTTTCTTTCATGTGCTACAAATCCTTTTACAGGAAAGAAAACGATGGCACTTGTATCTAATTCACAATTATTTCCAACTGCGTTTCAGCAATATAATCAATTTTTAAGCGAAAATAAAGTTGTAAAAGGGACTTCAGATGCTAAAATGATTACGAGAGTAGGGCAGCGAATAGCTGTAGCTGCCGAACGTTGGCTTGATGCCAATGGGAAACAAGGGTATTTAAATGATTATAAATGGGATTATAACCTTGTAGATGACAAAACTGTAAACGCTTGGGCAATGCCAGGAGGAAAGGTTGTGTTCTACACGGGAATTCTACCAATAGCTGATGGTGAAACGGGAGTCGCTGTAATTATGGGGCATGAGGTAGCCCATGCATTGGCTAATCATGGACAACAACGTATGAGTGCTGGTTTAATACAGCAAGGGTTAGCTGTGGCGGGAAATATAGCTATTACTGATGAAAAATCTCGAAATGCATTTAATCAATACTATGGTATAGGTTCAACAGTTGGAGTTATGCTTCCTTTTAGTAGAGCACATGAGACTGAAGCCGATAAAATTGGATTAATATTAATGGCAATAGCTGGTTATAATCCTGATGAAGCGGCTCAACTATGGAAACGTATGAAGGCAAATAGTGGCGGAGAATCACCTCCTGAGTTTTTGAGCACGCACCCTTCTAATGATAGACGAATAGAAAATTTAATAACACTTGCTCCCATGGCTAAGGCCGAAGCTAAAAAGTTTGGAGTGACATCGTTTAGAGATTAAATAAATTACGTTTAAATAAAAATGGTTACTTTAGTAAGCTGCTCATAAAAAGAGCAGCTTTTATTTTAGGGTAACCCATACTGGGTAGTTAACAGAAACAACAATTATTTTTATAATACTATTTATATGTTAAAAAATGGTTTAAACTATTATAAATGATTCAGTTAGAGAAAGGAAGTAAAAAATTATTAAATGCATGGGCATTTTACGATTGGGCAAATTCGGTTTATACATTAACAATTGCATCTTCTATATTTCCTATATTTTATTCAGCTTTGTTTTTAAGCGATAAAAAAACTGTTGAAGCTTTTGGGTTCGAATTTAAAAGTACTGCCTTAATTGCTTTCGTTACTGCTTTTACATTTTTGGTAGTAGTTTTCACATCACCTTTACTTTCTGGAATTGCAGATTATGTAGGCAATAAAAAGGCATTCATGAAGTTTTTTTGCTACGTTGGTGGTTTGGGTTGTATAGGTTTATATTGGTTTAGTTTAGATCATATTTATATAAGTTTACTCTTTTATTTTATGGGTTTAATTGGCTATTGGGGAAGTTTAGTATTTTATAATTCTTACTTGCCAGATATAGCTTTTGCTAATCAGCAAGATAAAATTAGTGCTAAAGGGTTTTCAATGGGTTACATAGGAAGCGTTTTATTGTTAGTTGCAAATTTAGCAATGGTAATGAGTCAGGATAGTGGTGAAGCTAAATTGCAAATGATGCGTTATTCTTTTGTAATGGTTGGTGTTTGGTGGATTTTGTTTAGTCAATATTCATTTTATTATTTACCAAAAGGCGTTTCTTCTGGACATAAAGTAACTAAAGATGTTGTTTTAAACGGATTTAGAGAATTAAAAATTGTCTGGAAGCAACTGCAAAGCAATCTAAGGTTAAAACTATATTTAAGAGCATTTTTTGTCTATAGTATGGCTGTACAAACTATAATGCTTGTGGCTGTTTATTTTGGTGAAGAAGAAATAGCTTGGGGTAGTGATAGCGAAAAAACGATGGGTTTAATTGTAAGTATTTTAATTATTCAAATTATTGCTATTTTAGGAGCAGTATTGACATCGAGAGCATCAGCAAAACATGGTAATATTAAAACATTGATATTTATTAATTTTATCTGGATGTTTTTATGTTTTTATGGTTATTTTGTTAAAACACCAATGCAGTTTTATGTTACTGCTTTTTTTGTTGGTTTTATTATGGGAGGAATACAAGCATTATCGCGTTCTACGTATTCAAAATTTTTACCAGCAACCGAAGATACCACATCATACTTTAGTTTCTTTGATGTTGCTGAAAAAATCGGTATTGTGATAGGGATGGTTATTTTTGCTACCATAGACCAAATTACAGGCAGTATGCGCAATGCATTTTTATTTTTGTTTATTTTCTTTTTGTTAGGTATTATTTTACTATTTAGAGTTCCTAAAAAAGCAATTACAAATTAATTTTTATAAACAGAGAAGAAAAGCCACTCATTGAGTGTCTTTTAGTTTTATACATTCTGGCTTTCTTTAGTTACTAATGCTTCCAGAACCTGCAACTTTAGTATCTTCTTTACTAGGATTTCCTCTATATTCTATATCGCCAGATCCAGACACACGAGCTTTCAAACTTTCCTTGCTAACAACCTCTGCATCACCAGAGCCCGCTATTGAAACTACAGTGTGGTTAGATTGTAAACCAAAGCCATGTATATTACCAGAACCTGCTAATTTTGCTGTTAAATTATTAGTATTGCCTTTTAATGTAAGGTCGCCAGATCCTGCTAGACTTCCTTTAACCGAAGACGCTTCAATATTTAAAACGACATCACCAGACCCTGCTAATGATACCTCAAAGTTAGTTGCAGTAATCGTATCTTCATTCCATAAATCACCAGAACCTGCAAGTGATACACTTGAGATATCCTTAAAAGGAATTGTAATCTTAATGGTTTTATTCCAGCTTGGACTTAAATTGATATTTTTTTTAACTTTTATGATTAAGTTGTTGCCTTTAATCTCAGTAACAATAAACTCTAATAGATTTTCTTCGCCTTCAAGCTTAATTTCACCTTCTGCACCAGCAACAAGAATATAATCCATTGATCCTGCACATTTAATACCATCATAATCTCCTGTTGTTCTGGTTTCAGTTGTCATGTTACCGTTCCCTTTTATTTTTTTTCCACCCCACCATTGTGCGTGAGATACAGATGCAAACATGATTGCTGCTAATAATAATATTGATTTTTTCATAATTGTTGTTTTTTGATTTATTTTTTTAGTTTTTCTTTAGCGTAACACTTCCGTAGTCAGACTTAATTTTTATAGTATTTCCAGAGTTATTTTGCCCGTAGTAACCTGCATAATATTTTTCTCTAGATTTAATAATTTGCTTTGTAAATTCAAAGTCATCCTTATTTCTTAAAGACGCATATTCTAAACTTAAATCGAAGTTAAAATTATAACCTGAAGAAAAACCAATAGTAATACTCATATAGTCCGAATCAATGGTTATATCTCCTGCGTTGGATGTTATGTTATCAATTTTTAAAGAACCATAATTTCCCTCAACGTTTACATTTTTATAGATATCGCCAAAACGAGCTGTTAAATAATCTCCATCTCCAGTAATATTATTTGCTTTTTCAATAGTTATAGAGCCATAGTCGCAATTATAAGTTACATCTTCGGCTATTTCAACTTTAGATTTAGAATAATCGGCATCAATATCCAAATCATTTGTTTTGCCAACTGTAAACCCGCTATAATCTGCGTTTATTTTTCCGCTTTTTATATATTCAAAATAACTATTGTTAGTATAATCAAAGGTAATTCTGTTATTATCAGCCATTAATTCTTTGGTGGTTATTTTGCCATAATCGCAATCAATAATAGCATGACCTTTCAATGTGTCTAAGTTGATATTTCCGTAGTCATTGCTTAGATCAACATTATTAGTAATGGGCATTTTAATAACATAGTTAATTTTCATATTTACATTATTATTTCCCCAATTCCACCAAGATCTATTCTTATTAAATCTAGTTTTTGCAGATACTAAATTTGAAGATCCGTAAAATTCAACATTAATTCCATCTAATTTCTTCTGAACTTTTTCTTCATTATTTCCATTAGTGGTAATGGTTACTTCAATAACAATTCGGTTTTCATTCCAAGTTACAATATCAATATTACCATAACTGTTGTCGACTTTTAAGGTGGCATCGGAGTTTACAGTATATTCTTTATTTATTTTTTTCTCTTTGGTATATCTCCCTTTTCTATCTCCATTGCTGCCAATTACTAAGGCAGGAATAAGTAAAAATATAAATAGTGCTTTATAAAGTAGAGCTGTTTTCATCTTGTTCTATTTTTTGTTGTTTTAAGTTATCTATTTGTTCAACTACATTTTGTAGTAAGTCTATTCTGTTTTGAAAATTTGAGATCATGGCATAAATAACACGCTTGTCGTCACCACTTTCGTTTAAATCTAATTTTAATAGCTTGTAGTTTTCTTCAAGTATTTTAATTTGAAAGAGTGCATCAACTATTAATTCCTGATATTCTGGTGAGTCTTCACTGTTTAATTTTTCAAGTTCACTAGTAATGGTAATCAAAAAGAAATCCTCGGTACTTGCCATTTCAGGAGAAATATTTGCAAGATCTCGGGTATTACTATCTTTCTGGATACCTAAAAAAACTGAAATTAATAAAACTATTGATGCAGCAACACCAATTAAAGGTCTCCAAAGCCTTCTAACTGAACTTGATTTATATTCAACAATAGTATTTTGGTTATTTAACTTATCTAAGAAGCGTTTTTGATGACCAGCATTTGGTTCTTCGAAATTGAAGTCTTCTTTAATATTTTTAAACATTGTATTTAAATTATTTTTGTTCATAATCTAAAATTTTAATACTCAGCAATAAGCTGTAATTTTTGTCTCAAATTTTCTTTGGCACGAGAAATTGTGGTTCTGCAATTAGCGTAAGTTATATTCATAATTTCACTTATTTCTTCATAATCGTAGCCCTCAATAAGATGTAAAGTTAGAGAGACGCGATAACTGTCTTTAAGAGATTTCATAGTTTCCAAAACTTGTTTAGCTTTTAAGTTTGTAAACTCATAATCGCTAGATATACCATCTTGATCTTCAATTTTATATAATACATCATCTAAAGGAACTTCACTGTATTTAGCATTTTTTTTATAATAATAAATACTGTTGTTAATTACAATTCGTTTTAACCATGAACCAAAGGTTTCTACGTCTTTTAGACTATTCAACTTTGTAAAAGCTGTTAAAAATGAGTCTTGCATAATATCTTCGGCTTCATAACTATCTTTTACAATTCTGTATGCTGTATTATACATAGCCTTATAAAACCGGTTGTAAATTTCCAATTGTGCAAATTGGTCACTAGTTTTGCAAAGCTTTATGAGCTGCTCTATATTGTGGTTGGTAAGCGTCAAAAAACAATTTGTTTATATGAAAGAGTAAAATAATAAATGATTGTTACAGTTTAAAGTAAAAAAGTTTGACTTTTTTTAATAAAGCTAATAGTACATTGGCATAACAATTGAACTTGGCGTGTTAATATAAACAATGAAAACCCTCTAAGTTACTTGTTTTATACATAAACTTTGGTTTTTAAATAAAAATAAAAATATAATAGTTCTGTTATTATGACAGAATGACCTAAAAATAGTATGGCTAAATCTAAATTTACAAGTCTTGACAGTTTGTCATTTCAGGAGTTTGATGAAAATGCAGAGTTAATACCACTAATGACCTCTGAAGACGAGAAAGAAATAAACAATGAATCTTTACCTGAAACACTACCTATATTATCATTACGAAACACCGTTTTATTTCCAGGCGTAGTGATACCAATTACAGCTGGAAGAGATAAGTCTATAAGACTTATTGACGATGCAAATAAAGGAAGTAAGGTAATTGGAGTTGTTTCGCAAAAAGACGAAACGATAGAGGACCCTAAAGCAAAAGATATATACAACACAGGAACAGTTGCACGTATTTTACGAGTGTTAAAGATGCCTGATGGAAATACCACAGTTATTATACAAGGAAAAAAACGTTTTAAGGTAGCCGAAGTTATTACTGAAGAACCTTATATGAATGCTACGGTACGTGAAGTGCCTGAAACGATTCCTGAAGTTCCTAATGAAGAGTTTTCTGCAATAATTGATTCAATTAAAGAATTAGCACTACAAATTATTAAGGAAAGTCCAAATATTCCTAGTGAAGCATCGTTTGCAATTAAAAATATTGAAAGCAACTCGTTCTTGATAAATTTTGTGTCTTCAAACATGAATCTTTCAGTTGAAGAAAAGCAAGTGCTTTTGGAAACGGATAATTTACAAGAGCGTGCTTTGGCAACGTTGAAATATATGAATGTTGAGTTTCAGAAGTTAGAGCTTAAAAATGATATTCAATCTAAGGTACAAAGTGATTTGAATCAACAGCAACGTGAATATTTTTTGCACCAACAAATGAAAACTATTCAAGAAGAGCTTGGAGGTGTAAGTTATGAGGAAGAAGTTGAGGAGATGAAAGCAAGAGCTTCAGAAAAAAAATGGAGTAAAGATGTTGCTAAACATTTTGATAAAGAAATTGGGAAAATGCAGCGCATGAACCCTCAAGTGGCTGAGTATTCTATCCAGCGTAATTATTTAGACTTGTTTTTAGACCTTCCTTGGGATGAGTTTAGTAAAGATAATTTTGATCTTAAACGTGCAAAGAAAATATTAGACCGCGATCATTATGGTTTGGATGATGTTAAAAAACGAATTATAGAACATTTAGCAGTTCTTAAACTTCGTAACGATATGAAATCGCCTATTTTGTGTTTGTATGGACCTCCAGGAGTTGGTAAAACATCACTTGGCAAGTCTATAGCTGAAGCCTTAGGGAGAGAGTATGTACGTATGTCACTAGGAGGGCTACGTGATGAAGCTGAAATAAGAGGACACCGAAAAACATATATTGGCGCAATGCCAGGACGCATATTGCAAAGTTTAAAAAAAGCAGGAACATCAAACCCAGTTTTTGTATTGGATGAAATAGATAAATTATCTAACTCTCATCAAGGTGATCCATCATCAGCAATGTTAGAGGTTTTAGATCCTGAGCAAAATTCGGCGTTTTACGATAATTTCTTAGAGATGGGATACGATTTGTCTAAAGTAATGTTTATTGCAACCTCAAACAGTTTAGCTCCAATTCAGCCAGCACTTCTTGACCGAATGGAGATTATTAATGTTTCAGGATATACCATTGAGGAAAAAGTTGAAATAGGAAAGCGACATTTATTACCTAAACAACTAAAAGAACATGGTTTAACGGATAAGCATTTAAAGATTACCAAACCCCAAATGGAGAAAATAGTAGAGGGCTATACTAGAGAATCTGGTGTTCGTGGGTTAGAAAAACAAATTGCTAAAATGGTGAGGCATGCAGCTAAAAATATTGCCATGGAAGAAACCTACAACATAAAGGTTACCAACGATGATATTATAGAAGTTCTTGGTAGCCCTAAATTAGAACGCGATAAATACGAAAATAATAATGTTGCAGGTGTTGTCACAGGTTTGGCTTGGACTCGAGTAGGAGGGGATATCTTGTTTATAGAATCTATCTTATCTAAGGGCAAAGGAAATTTATCCATTACTGGAAATTTAGGAAAAGTAATGAAGGAATCTGCAACTATTGCTATGGAGTACATCAAGGCAAATGCAGATGAATTTGGAATAAACCCAGAAGTTTTCGATAAATATAATGTGCATATACATGTTCCAGAAGGAGCAACCCCAAAAGATGGCCCAAGTGCAGGAGTTACAATGCTTACATCTTTAGTCTCATTATTTACACAGCATAAAGTAAAGAAAAATCTTGCCATGACAGGTGAAATTACACTTCGTGGAAAAGTACTTCCAGTAGGTGGTATAAAAGAAAAAATACTTGCTGCTAAACGTGCAAGAATCAAAGAAATTTTACTTTGTAAAGAAAACAAAAGTGATATTGAAGAAATTAAGGACGAATACCTTAAGGGATTAACGTTTCATTATGTGACTGATATGAATGAAGTTATAGATATTGCCATTACCAAACAAAAGGTAAAAAACGCGAAGAAACTATAATGTAAAGCTTCTATTTTATTCAGGTTTTTTTAAGATTTAAAAATAAATTATCCATACAATCGTTTTAAGATAGATTTAGTTACTTTGCGGCTTTATGATAAGGACGATTACTACTTTTTTATTTTTATTTTTTTTTACACTTTCGTTTTCACAAGTTGGAGGTGAAGCCACCTATCAATTTTTAAACTTGGTATCATCGCCGCGTCAAGCTGCTTTAGGAGGAAAAGTGATTACTAATGTAGATTATGATGTTACCCAAGCGCTTTATAATCCAGCTACTATCAATGTTGACATGGATAATCAATTAGCACTAAATTACACGAGTTATTTAGGTGGTATTGGTTACGGAACAGCTGCTTATGCATATACTTGGGATAGACGTACCCAGACCTTGTTTGCGGGAGTAACTTATATAAATTATGGTAATTTTGATGGTTATGATGAAAACGGCATTTCTACAGGGTCTTTTACCGGAAATGAAACCGCTTTATCTGTTGGCTACGCTATGCAAATAGGGTATTCCGACTTTTATTTTGGAGCAAATTTAAAGGTTATCACTTCAAAATTAGAACAATACACGTCTTTAGGAGCAGCAGCAGATTTTGGGTTAATATATATAAATGAAAATTTAGACTTTAATGCTGCCATTGCAGTTAGAAACTTAGGGTCTCAAATAACTACCTATGCTGGATTAAATGAGCCTTTACCTTTTGAGATTGATTTTGGAATGTCTCAAACACTTGAACATATTCCGTTGCGGTGGCATATTACATTCGAAAATTTACAAAAATGGCCAATTGGGAGACCAAATCCTGCTCGTGTTGTAAGCGATTTAAATGGAAATCAAACCCAAGAAAAAGTAGGGTTTTTAAATAATGCGATGCGTCATTTAATTTTAGGCGCAGAATTATTTCCAAAAAGAGGATTTAGTATTAGATTAGGCTATAATTTTAGAAGAGCTGAAGAATTGCGAATAGTAGATCAGAGAAATTTTTCAGGATTATCATTTGGAATAGGTATGAAACTTAGAAAAATGAGGTTTAGTTATTCACATGCAAGATATACCAGTGCTTCAAATGCTAGCTTTTTTGGTTTACAAATAGATTTACGATAATGCAAAAAATTATTATAGCCATAGACGGATTTTCATCAACAGGGAAAAGCACTATTGCAAAGCAATTGGCACAACATTTAGGTTATGTTTATGTAGATACTGGTGCTATGTATAGAGCTGTAACATTGTATGCTATGCAAAATGGCTACATTTCGCAAAATGGATTTAATATAAGCGATTTAATATCTCAATTAAATAACATCGAATTGAGCTTTAAGTTTAATTCGTCATTAGGTTTTTCAGAGATGTATTTAAATGGAAAAAATGTTGAAAAAGAGATTCGTACTTTAGAAGTTTCACAATTTGTTAGTCAAGTCTCTGCCGTATCTGAAGTTAGACGTAAATTGGTTGAACAACAACAACTCATGGGAATAAATAAAGGAATTGTGATGGACGGTCGTGATATTGGCACTGTTGTTTTTCCTAATGCAGACTTAAAGTTTTTTATAAATGCTTCAGCTAAAACCAGAGCGAAGCGACGTTTTAAAGAACTCTTAGATCGAGGAGATAATATAGCATATAATGATGTGTTACAAAACATTAAATCAAGAGATTATATAGATTCTACAAGAAAAGATTCTCCTTTAATTAAAGCTACAGATGCTATTGAAATTGATAACTCTGAGCTTAGTTTGGAAGAGCAGTTTACCAAAATAATGCAGTTAGTAAAAAAGGTGCTCGAAAGTCAGGAATAGCTATTTCATTTTCAGTGCTTTAAAATGGTGTCTTCAGTTAAAACAAAATTAGGCAAATCCATTTTATATATGTACTTTTGCACTCCTTTTAGCGAATTATCGGAGAGATAAAAGGGATGAAAAAAACATTTTATAACGCTTCTGTGTGTGATGCGCTTAATTCTTCCGAAGACATACAGAATACAAATCGTAATGTAATTACGTTTCCGCGTAGGCGGAAATCTTGATATACATTAATATAAAATTTTAGTTTAAATGGCTGAAAAAAAAGAAAAACAAGTAGAAGCAGTTGAAGTTACAGTAGCAACTGAAGTACAAGAAACAACTGAAACTCCAAAAAAAGAAGTTGAAACTCCAGTAGCAACTGAAACACAAGAAAAACAAGCTGAAGTAGTAACTGAAACTCCAGAGAAAGAAGTTGAAACTCAAGTAGACCCAGAACAATTTTTAAAAGACTTTAATTGGCACAATTACGAAGAAGGAATTGATCCCGTTGAAGATAAGAAGTTAGAAGAGTTCGAAAAACTAGTTGCAGAGAATTTTGTTGATACCCTTGATGATGAGGTTGTTGAAGGTGAAGTAATTCATATTACAGATCGCGATGCAATAATTGATATCAATGCAAAATCTGAAGGTGTAATTTCATTAAACGAATTCCGCTATAATCCAGATTTAAAAGTTGGTGATAAAGTAGAGGTGTTGATTGATGTGCGTGAAGATGCCACAGGACAACTGGTATTATCACACAGAAAAGCAAGAGTAATCAAAGCTTGGGAGCGTGTTAATACGGCTCATGATACAGGAGAAATTGTAAACGGTTTTGTAAAATGCAGAACTAAAGGAGGGATGATTGTAGATGTATTTGGTATTGAAGCATTCTTACCAGGTTCTCAAATTGATGTAAAACCAATTAGAGATTACGATCAGTATGTAAACAAAACTATGGAATTTAAAGTGGTGAAAATCAACCATGAATTTAAAAACGTAGTAGTATCTCATAAAGCACTTATTGAAGCTGATATTGAGTTACAGAAAAAAGAAATAATAAGTAAATTAGAAAAAGGTCAAGTACTTGAAGGTTCAGTCAAAAATATTACATCTTACGGTGTATTTATGGATCTTGGTGGTGTTGACGGATTAGTACATATTACTGACCTTTCTTGGTCAAGAATTAATCACCCAAGTGAAATTGTTGAGTTAGATCAAAAATTAAATGTAGTAATCCTTGATTTTGATGAAAATAAATCAAGAATTCAATTAGGTCTTAAACAATTAAGCAAGCATCCATGGGAAGCTTTAGGAGAAGATGTAAAAATTGGAGATAAAATTAACGGTAAGGTAGTTGTAATTGCAGATTACGGTGCATTTATTGAAGTTGTTGAAGGCGTTGAAGGACTAATCCACGTTTCTGAAATGTCATGGTCAACACATTTACGTTCAGCTCAAGATTTTGTTGCTGTAGGTGATGTTATTGATGCTCAAATTTTAACTTTAGATAGAGAAGATCGTAAAATGTCTCTTGGTATTAAGCAATTAACACCAGATCCATGGACAGATATTACAACTAAATATCCTGTAGGTTCTAAGCACACAGGTATTGTACGTAACTTTACAAACTTTGGTGTATTTGTTGAATTAGAAGAAGGTATTGACGGGTTAATCTATATTTCTGATTTATCTTGGACTAAGAAAATTAAGCATCCAAGCGAATTTTGTGCTGTTGGAGATAAGTTAGACGTAGTGGTATTAGAACTAGATGTTGAAGGACGTAAATTAAGTTTAGGACATAAACAAACTACTGAAAACCCTTGGGACAAATATGAAATTGAGTTTGCTTTAAATACTGTGCATTCAGGTGAAATTGAAGAGATTGTAGATAAAGGTGCAACCGTTAAATTTAATGACGATGTTGTTGCGTTTATTCCTTCTCGTCACCTTGAAAAAGAAGATGGTAAAAAGCTTAAAAAGGGAGAAGCTGCAGAGTTTAAAATTATTGAATTCAATAAAGAGTTTAAACGTGTAGTAGCTTCACATACAGCTATTTTTAAAGCAGAAGAAGCGAAAAATGTAAAAGCAGCAGCTAAAAAAGCAGCAGCAACTGAAGCAAAACCTACATTAGGAGATGCCAATGATGCTTTACAAGCGCTTAAAGATAAAATGGACGGAAAAGCGTAGGCTTTATTGCTGCGTATGCAGGAATCTCATCCTAATAAATCTAAGCCTCTCAGAAATGAGAGGCTTTTTTGTTGCAAATTTTATGTCTCTACTTTTAAAATTTTACATTACCTTTGTATTCCAAATACGTTTGGATAGAATATGAGTCAAAAAGTGTTACTTAACGCAAAAGAGGTAAACATCATTCTTCATCGATTGGCTTGTCAACTTATTGAAAATCACAACGATTTTACTGATACAGTATTAATTGGTATTCAGCCACGAGGCAAATATCTTGCACATCGTTTGTGTAAAATGTTGCAAGAGGATTATAAAATAAAGAACATACAATTAGGGCATTTAGATATCACTTTTTTTAGAGATGATTTTAGACGTAACGAAAAACCACTTGAAGCAAATACTACAGAAATAGATATTGAAGTTGATAATAAAAAAATAGTATTTATTGATGACGTTTTATACACAGGACGAAGTATTCGTGCTGCTTTAACTGCTATTCAGTCTTTTGGAAGACCTAGCGAAATAGAATTGTTAACTTTAATAGATAGACGTTTTAGCCGCCATTTGCCAATACAACCCGATTACAGAGGTAGACAAGTAGATGCTATAAACGAAGAAAAAGTAAAGGTAAACTGGGCGGAAAATGATGGTGAAGATTCAGTTTATTTAATAAGTAGTTAAAATTAATTAGAATAAAAACAGGCAGATTAATACTGCCAATGAACACTAAAGAAACATGAGCGAATTAAGTGTAAATCACTTATTAGGAATTAAATATCTTAACCAAAAAGATATTCAGCTTATTTTTGAAACTGCCGATCACTTTAAAGAAGTAATAAATAGGCCAATTAAAAAGGTGCCTTCATTAAGAGATATTACCATTGCTAATTTATTCTTTGAGAATTCTACCCGAACTAAACTGTCTTTTGAACTTGCTGAGAAACGTTTATCTGCCGATGTTATAAACTTTTCTGCATCGCAATCTTCAGTTAAAAAAGGAGAAACACTTATAGATACAGTTAATAATATACTTTCAATGAAAGTAGATATGGTTGTGATGCGGCACCCTAGTCCTGGAGCAGGAGTGTTTTTATCAAAGCATATTAATGCAAGTATTATTAATGCTGGAGATGGGACTCACGAGCACCCAACACAAGCGCTTTTAGATTCGTATTCAATAAGAGAGCGTTTGGGGAAAGTGGAAGGGAAAAACGTAGTTATTGTTGGCGATATACTACATAGTCGCGTAGCATTATCAAACATATTTGCGCTACAGTTACAAGGTGCAAATATTATGGTTTGCGGACCAAAAACATTACTCCCTAAACATATTGGTAAACTTGGTGTAAAAGTTGAAACAAACTTACGTAAAGCTCTAAATTGGTGTGATGTAGCTAATATGTTAAGAGTTCAGAACGAACGTATGGATATAAGTTATTTCCCTTCAACTAGAGAGT
>UOEB01000067.1_pt1 | contig 17497 bp, 17 predicted proteins | sample 1989961 | NCBI WGS metagenome assembly UOEB01 (sample SAMEA4712198, study PRJEB27164) | hydrothermal vent metagenome | biome: marine basaltic hydrothermal vent biome; feature: marine hydrothermal vent; material: mineral | place: Pacific Ocean | collected 2011-06-14/2011-07-23 | depth 1691 m | reverse complement strand
CGAATGGCGCATAGTAAAGGCGTACAAGTTATGGTTGATGGCGCACACTGTGTTGGGCATTTTGAATTTAATATTGAAGATTTAGAGTGCGATTATTATGGATCAAGTTTGCATAAGTGGTTAGCGGTTCCGTTGGGAACAGGTATGTTGTATGTAAACGATGCGCATATAGATACAGTTTGGCCAATTTTTGCAGAATCAAATCGAGATGAAGGCGATATATCACGATTAAACCACACAGGTACACATCCTGTATATCATGATTTATGTATTGAAAACGCTATTGATTATTACAACAGGCTTGGAGGTGCAAGAAAAGAAGCGAGACTTCGCTATTTGCAGGAATATTGGTCGTCAAGAGTTAGAGATGTTCCAAACATTGTGGTAAACACTCCTAAGGCATCATATAGAGCTTGTGGCATTGCTAATGTGGGTATAAAAAATATAAAGCCATCGGTATTAGCAAAGCGCTTAATGGATGAGTATAACATATTTACTGTAGCTATTGATTATGCCAATGTAAAGGGATGTCGTATTACGCCAAATGTATTTACGCTTACTAAAGAATTGGATGTATTTGTAAAGGCACTTAAAGAGATGGCATCTTAAAGGTTACCACTCATTAATTCGGTTAGAATCTAACTTAATAAAGATAAATAGGAGTAAAGTAAATCCCCAAAGTCCGGAGCCACCATAACTAAAAAAGGGCAACGGAATGCCAATGGTGGGTATTAAGCCCATAACCATACCTATATTAATCATAAAATGAAAGAATAATATAGAAGCCACACTATAACCAAAAATGCGACTAAATTGCGATTTTTGTAATTCGGCAAGATAGAGTATTCTAATTAAGAGTAGTACAAACAAGAGCACTACAAAACTACTTCCTAAAAAGCCCCATTCTTCACCAACTGTACTAAAAATATAATCGGTGTGTTGTTCAGGTACAAATTTGCCTATGGTTCTAGTACCTTCTAAAAAGCCTTTCCCTGTTAAACGTCCAGAGCGGATTGCCTTTTCAGATTCATTTAAGTTGTACAAAATAGTTTTTTTCATTTGCTCCAACTTTGCAGGATCTTTTTCAAGGCGTAACCATAAACTAATCCTATCTTGTTGATGGGGTTGCAATACGTTGTTGTAAAAAAACTTTACACCAAAAGCAAAGCCAATACAAATAAGTGCTAAAAAAATAGGTTGAAGGATAGATTCCCGTTTCTTTTTAAGAAAGAAATGGTGCCCAAATAGTATTAGAGTGATAGCGATAGAAGTAGTTAACAACGAAAATTTTAAGGATAAAACGGCAATAATCAAAATGGCTAAACCAATAAATAAATAAATTTGAGGGATGCCTTCTCTATAAAACACAAAAAAGAAAGACGCATATACAATAGTGCTTCCTGCATCGTTTTGAAGCATGATTAATACAGCAGGAACCAAAATAATTAATACTGTTTTTAACTGGTCTTTTATAGTATGAATATTGGTTTGTAAATCGCTTATATATTTGGCTACTGCTAAGGCTGTAGCAACTTTTGCAAATTCACTAGGTTGGATAGTCATACTTCCAATAGCATACCAAGAGGTTGCGCCATTTACATTTTTTCCGAAAATGAATAGCCCTATGAGAGACAATATCGAGACTAAATAAATAATGCTTGCAAAACGTTCATAAAATTTTGCTTCAATAGAGAAAACTAAAATGATTAATACAAATGCAAATAAAATAAAAACCAGTTGTTTGCCATAAGGTTGACCCATGTCAAAGTAACTAATAACATCTCCAGAAAGCGATGCAGATAAAATATTTAACCAGCCAAATCCAACAAGCAATAAATAGAGGATAATGCTAATCCAATCTACTTTAAAACCTCTATTTCTGCTTATATCCATTTATTGGTTAATCTTAAAAGGTTTCCCACTATAAGGTTTTAGGTATTCTTCTTCCAGACTTTTATTAAGAACAAGTTGTTCCATTTGTTTTAATGTAACTTCGCCTTTTATATATTTTTCTATCATTAAACTTGCAATACGTCCCGCCCAACGCGCACCAAAATAGCCGTTTTCGACTAAAACAGCAATAGCAATTTTTGGATTATCTTTTGGAGCAAAAGCTATAAAAATAGAGTGATCTGTGAGTTGTGTTCTAACACCATCAATTTTCGTGAAGTTTTCAGAAGTTCCAGTTTTACCACTAATTTCAATACCTGGGACTTTTAAAAACCAAGCAGTTCCTTCATTATATACATCATAAAGCCCTTGAATAACGGGTTCAAAATATTGTTTATCAATAGTTGTTTGATGGCGTGTTCTATATTTTTTTGGAATGGTGTCCCCTTCAATATCTTTTATAATGTGTGGTGTATAATAAAATCCTCTGTTTGCAATAGCAGCCATCATGTTTGCCAATTGAATAGGGGTTACCAAAATCTCACCTTGCCCAATGGCATTCGAAATATTGGTTGTAGCACGCCATCTAAAATCGGGATACATTCTGTCGTAATATGCACCATCAGGAATATTGCCTTTTTTACCAACGGATAAATCATTATTTAAGTAGTCTCCAAGACCGAAACTTTTAATATGCTTACTCCAAACATCCATAGCATGACTTGCATCGCTATATTTATCAATAGTTTTTCTATATACGGTTGCAAAGTAAGAATTGCATGAATGTGAAATACCAGTATTTAAGTTTCGTTTTCCACCACCACAATGACATTTCATAGGGCGTTTACCTCCATAATGATAAGCTCCAGTACAAGTTACGGTTGTGAATTCGTCTATAACACCTTCTTGAAGTCCTACTAAAGCAATTAATGATTTAAAAGGAGATCCTGGTTCATGCATACGTAATAAACCTTTATCAATTAATGGTAAATGTATAGAGTCATTATGTAGTTTGGTATAGTTTGCTGAACGTTTTCTGCCTACTAAAAGGTTGGGGTTGTAAGATGGTGCCGATACTAAACTTAAAATTTCTCCAGTGCTAGGTTCAATAGCAACAATGCCTCCCATTTTGTTTTGCATTAAAAGCTCGCCATAGGCTTGAAGTCCTTCATCAATAGTGATTGTTATATCTTTTCCTGCTGTTGGAATCGTATCTTTGCTTCCATTTTTGTAAGAACCAATATCACGGTTAAATCGATTTTTCTGAATAAATTTCACGCCTTTTACACCACGCAAAATATCTTCATAAGATTTTTCAACACCCTGTTTCCCAATAAGGTCTCCCATTTTATAATATGGATCCGCATCTATTTCTCGTTGATTGGCTTCGGCAATAAATCCCAAAACATTGGCGCCAATGGTTGTTTGATAATCACGTAACGAACGTTTTTGTATGTAAAATCCTTTGTACTTGCGCATTTTTTCCGAAAGAAAAGCATAATCTTCTTTTGATAAATGTGCTAAAAAAACAGAAGGGAGTCTAGGAGAATAGTGGTATGCTTTGTTATAGGATTTTTTAAAATCTTCTTTTGTAATTTTTAATAAAGAAGTAAACTCTAACGTGTCTAAAGGTTCTACTTCTCTAGGAATTACCATCACGTCATAGGATGGTTGATTGGCAACTAGTAATTTACCATTTCTATCGTAAACATAACCACGTTTTGGATAATAAAATACTTTTCGTATGGCATTATCTTCATAAATATTATAGTCTTTACTTGAATAGATTTGAAGGTAAAATAACCTTGAAATAAAAGTAATTCCTACTATAATTATAATTGAAAAGAGTAATAGTTTTCTCATTTATTCTTTCGGCTAAACAATATGGTAATTAAAAGACAAAGTATAATTGTAAAGATACTTGAGAATAACGTTTTTTTTAGGATTAAAATTATTCTTGAGCTGTTAAAAATTTCAAGACTGAATAAAATAAGGTGATGTATAAAAATAATAATAGAAAAATAGGTAAGCCGTTGCCCAAACTCTGTGGTGCTAAATTTTATAGTTTGGTAATCGTAAATTGTTCCAAAAGAAAACTTTAATAGTACGGGACGAATATAGGCTATAGTAACACAAGCTGCTGCATGTACACCACCAGAATCTAAAAATAAATCGACGGTTAAGCCAAGTAAAAAACTCAAAAATATAAATAGTAAACGATTGTTTTTTATGGGGTACAGAATAATGAACAAAATATAAATATAAGGATTTATATACCCTAAAAAATTGATGTTATTAAGTACTAAAACTTGCAATAGTATTAAGATAATAAAGCGGGCGATATTTATCGTAATAGCGTTATTCATCCAAATTATTTAAAGTAGAAATTTCTTCAGCATCAAGGTTTTCTATAATATAAACATGCCCAACATTGGTCATGTCATTAAATAGTTTAATATCTATTTCAAAGTAATTTTCGGTATCATCTATTTTAAAAGCGGAAACCACACCTATTGGAATCCCTTTTGGAAATATAGTTGACAGGCCGCCAGTAATTATGGTATCTCCAACTGTTACGGGAGCTTGCTTTTGTAAATCTACTAGCTGTACATATTTGGGTGATTTTCCATTCCATTTTAAAGTGCCAAAATGATTGGTTTTTTTAAGTTGTGCATTAACTCTAATATTAGTATTTAAAACAGACATTACTCGTGAATATTTTTTTGAAGTATTGTCAATAATACCTATAATCCCTTTGGAAGTAATTACGCCATAATCTTGTTTAATACTATCGCGCTTTCCTTTATTAATCGTCAAATAGTTATTAGTAGCCGAATAGCTATTTTTATAAACCTGAGCAGCGGTTAATTTGTAGTTTGCATTAAAAGTTGTAGAGTCAATATATTCCTCTTTCAATGTGTCTTTTTTGAAGTTGAACAAAATAGATTTTAGCCTATTGTTTTCTTCCAAAAGAATGGCATTTTCCTTTTTTAAATTAAAATAGTTGCCAATATTATTCACGGATTCATAAATGCCGCCTGTTAAAAAATTAGCAGAATTTATAAACTTACTTTTATGATAAGAGTGCGATTGAATCGTTAAAAAAAGGGATATAGATAACAACAACAAAAACAAAAGAAAAGTTTTGTTTCTTAGTATAAAATTTATGATTTGTTGCATGAGTTACACTCTATTTTAACAATACACTTTTATATTTTGGAATGTTCTTAAGCACAATTCCTGTGCCACGTACTACAGCTCTTAAAGGGTCTTCGGCAATATAAACGGGTAAGTCTGTTTTTTGAGATAAACGTTTATCTAAACCTCTTAACATTGAGCCTCCACCGGCAAGATAAATTCCAGTATTGTATATATCGGCAGCTAATTCTGGTGGTGTTTGCGATAAAGTTTCCATTACTGCATCTTCAACACGTAATATAGATTTGTCTAAAGCTTTTGCAATTTCTCTATGTGAGATTTGTACTTGTTTTGGCTTTCCAGTTAGTAAATCACGTCCTTGAACACTCATGTCTTCTGGAGGGAGATCTAAATCTTCGGTTGCTGCACCAATTTGAATTTTAATTTTTTCAGCAGTTCTATCTCCAACATATAAGTTATGCTGTGTACGCATGTAATAAATAATATCGTTTGTAAAGACATCTCCAGCAACTTTAATAGACTTGTCACATACAATACCTCCTAAGGCAATAACCGCAATTTCTGTAGTTCCTCCTCCAATATCCACAATCATATTCCCTTTAGGTTGCATAATATCTACACCAATACCAATAGCAGCGGCCATTGGCTCGTGAATTAAGTAAACTTCCTTACCATTAACACGCTCTGCAGATTCTTTTACAGCACGCATTTCCACTTCAGTTATACCTGAAGGAATACAGATAACCATGCGAAGTGCAGGTGCAAAAAGTTTCTTTTTTAAAGCAGGAATATTTTTAATAAACATGCTTATCATTTGTTCGGACGCATCAAAATCGGCAATTACACCATCTTTTAAAGGTCTAATTGTTTTAATATTTTCATGCGTTTTACCTTGCATTAAGTTGGCCTCTTTACCAACGGCAATTATTTTACCAGAAATTCTATCTCTTGCGACTATTGATGGACTATCTACCACAACTTTATCGTTGTGGATAATAAGCGTGTTTGCTGTTCCTAAATCTATTGCAATTTCTTCGGTTAAGAAATCAAAAAATCCCATGTGCTACTTTAAATTTTGTGAGGGTTGTTAATACAAAAATTTGAATAATTGTAAATGTAATAAAATATACGTTATAATTATAAAAACGGACTTCTAAAAATAAATTGCTTTAATTAGTGTTTAAAATGACGTGTCCCAGTAAATACCATAGCTATTTTATGAACATTGCAATAGTCAATACTTAATTGGTCTTTAATAGAACCTCCAGGTTGTATAACTGCTGTAATCCCTGCGTTATCTGCTATTTCTACACAGTCTGGAAATGGAAAAAATGCATCACTTGCCATAACAGCTCCTTTTAAGTTAAAGTTGAAAGATTGTGCTTTATGTATGGCTTGGTTTAATGCATCTACACGACTGGTTTGCCCTGTGCCACTAGCACATAATTGTTTGTTCTTTGCTAATACGATAGTATTGGATTTTGTGTGCTTACAAATTTTTGAAGCAAAGATTAAGTCTTCTAATTCAGTTTCAGTTGGTTTGTTATTTGTTGCATTTGATAAATTTTCAATAGCATCAGTAATGGTATCTTTATCTTGAACAAGAATTCCGTTTAAGCACGTTCTAACGCTTGATTGAGGCAATTTTATATCATTTAATATTAATAAAATTCTGTTCTTTTTTCCTTTTAACAACGCTAATGCATCTTCGCTAAAAGAAGGTGCGATAACGACTTCACAGAAGAGCTTATGTATCTCTTCAGCTGTTGCTTTATCAATTTCGGTATTACTAATTAAAACGCCTCCAAAAGCAGAAACTGGATCTCCAGCTAATGCATCAGTATATGCTTGATGTAGGGTTTCTCTTTGCGCCAAACCACAGGCATTATTGTGCTTTAGTATGGCAAATGTTGGTGCATCATTTTTAAACTCATTCATAAGGTTTACAGCAGCATCAACATCTAATAAGTTATTATAACTTAATGCTTTACCATGAAGTTTAGTAAACAACGCATCAAAATCGCCAAAGAAAAATCCTTTTTGATGTGGGTTTTCGCCATAGCGCAATACTTTGCCATTAGTTTCACTAATTTTTATAGCAGCTTCTTCATGATTTTTGTTGAAGTAATTAAAAATAGCACTGTCGTAGTGTGAAGAAACATTGAACGATTTTGTAGCAAAACGTTTCCGGTCTTCTAATGAGATGTTGCCATTGTCTTTAGAAATTAACTCTAAAAATTCGGCATAATCATTAACTGATGATACACAAATTACATCATTATAATTTTTTGCAGCAGCACGAATAAGCGAGATACCACCAATGTCAATTTTCTCAATAATCTCTTGTTCACTAGCTCCTGAAGACACTGTTTTTCCAAAAGGATATAAGTCAACAATTACAGCATCAATTTGAGGGATTTCGTATGCTATTAATTCTGCAACATCTTGAGCATTATCTTGGCGGTTTAAGATTCCTCCAAATATTTTTGGATGTAATGTTTTTACACGCCCTCCTAATATTGAAGGATACGAAGTAATATCTTCGGCAGGAACAACATCAATGTCTAAATCGTTTATAAATTTTTGTGTGCCACCTGTAGAATAAATGGTAACACCTTGTTGGTCTAGTTGTTTTACAATAGGTTCTAAGCCATCTTTACTAAAAACTGAAATTAATGCCGATTTTATCGTTTTGTTGTTGCTCATTTTTGTTGTGTTGGAATGTGAGTTGTTGTTGCCGCAAAAATAACGATATAATAAAGGTTTAATAAATGAAAAAGGAGTTGATTTTTCAACCAAAAAGAAGAGTTATTAACAACTACATAATTTCGGCAACTTTTGTGCAAACAAACTCTAAAAAATGTTCATCAGCTTCAGTAAATGGGTTAGTAGTATTAGAGTCTATATCTATTTGTCCAACGTTTTTTCCATTAATAAAAATAGGAATTACAATTTCGGCTTTAACACTAATACTACATGCTAAATAATTGTCTTGCGCTGCAACATTGGGCACTACAAAGTTTTTATTACTAACAGCCACTTGACCACAAATGCCTTTTCCGAAAGGAATAATAGTGTGGTCTGTTGGTGCACCAACATAAGGGCCGAGTTTTAATTCGTTCTTATCTCCATTTTTAAAATAAAACCCAACCCAATTATAATAATCCACATTCTTTTCAAGAAGTTCACAAATGTTATACAACCGATTTTCAACAGATTGATTTGTAATTGATACAATTTCAGTTACTTTTGGTTTTAAGTTATCTAAATTCATGCTGTTGTTAGTTTTGGTAAAAGTATTAAAATGGACTAAAAAATAACAAAGGTTTTTATATAATTTTAATTCATAAAACCCCAATGTAATTGAAAGCACTTTTTGTAAAATATAAGTCGGTAATTAGGTTTATAATTACATTTTTAGTGGTGTATGGTGTTTTATCGATTGCCTATAAACTATACTTAGATTATTCTGAAAACTCCAGATATTATCCCGATTACCTTACCAATTTGGTGGCGAAACAAAGTCAGTCACTTATAGAAACCGTTGGCTATTCGGCACAAATAGAGCAGCACCCAGACGAGGCTTCGATGAAGCTTATTATTAATAACAAGTTTGTTGCAAGAGTTATAGAAGGGTGTAACTCTATTAGTATTATTATTTTGTTTGTGTCTTTCATTATTGCTTTTGCAGGAAAATGGAAAACAACAATGTTTTATCTGTTGTTTGGAAGTGTGTTAATTTATATTGTAAATCTTATTAGGATAGTAATTTTATCTATTGGATTATTTCATTATCCATGGCGAAAAGAAATTTTGCATACCGTTATTTTTCCACTAATTATATATGGATTGGTGTTTTTATTGTGGATGTTATGGGTAAACAGATTTGCAGAAAATAGCACTAAAAATGTCTAATTTTGCAAAGTACATATTGCTTTTTGTCTTGTTTGTACTTCTAATATTAGTGCGCGTTTTTGAAGATCAATTATTTTATGATCCGTATTTATTATTCTTTCAAAATGATTATTTATATATAGATAATCCCAGACGAGAGGTTTTTAAACTAATAACATTTACAACACTACGATATCTATTAAATACAATTATTTCTTTAGGTATCTTGTATGTTATTTTTAAGGATAGAAGTGTTATTAAGTTTTCAGTTATTATATATGCAATAGCGTATGCTATATTACTATTACTGTTTTTATACTTTGTGTTAAATCCGCATCAAGAAGATTATTACCTATTTTTTAATATTAGACGCTTTTTAATTCAGCCATTATTATTAATTTTGTTACTACCAGCATTTTACTATCATAGACAACAACAGTAATTTATAGCACAATATTTAGTATATTTCGCTGTTTAAACATAAACACTTTAACTAAAATTTAAACCAAATTATGAAAAAATCAATTTTATTATTAGCACTTAGTTTGTCTCTTGGTGTCGTTTTAACTTCATGTAAAGAAGAAAAAAAAGAAGCAGCACCTGAAGAAACAAAAACTGAAGTAGAAGCACAAGAAATGCAAGAAAACCATGCTGCAGATAAAGCAGACATGGCAATGAATGACAAATACCAATGCACAATGAATTGTGAGAAAGGTAAAACCTATGACAAAGCAGGAAAATGTCCAGTTTGTAATATGGACATGAAAAAAGTAGAAAAGAAAATGGATGGTAAGTCTGAAGGCGATGGGCATGACCACGAGCACGGAGATACCGACACAAAAACAGAAGGATAAATAATCCTAAAATATAAAAAAACGCCTCAATTAATTATTGAGGCGTTTTTTATTTATAGCTATTGTATTGCTATTACATCATTCCTGGCATTCCGCCACCTCCCATTGGTGGCATCGCAGGTGCGTCTTCTTTAATGTCAACTAAAGCACATTCCGTAGTTAAAATCATTCCTGCAACCGAAGCTGCATTTTCTAACGCTATCCGTGTTACTTTTTTAGGATCAATAATTCCTGCTTTAAGCATGTCGACATATTTTTCAGATTTTGCATCATAACCAAAATCCTTTTTGCCTTCTAATACTTTATTTATTACAACCGATCCTTCTCCGCCAGCATTTTCTACTATGGTTCTTAATGGCGATTCAATAGCGCGAGCTACAATTTGAATTCCGGTAACTTCGTCTAAACTATCAGTAGTTAATTTGTCTAAAACAGCTTTTGCTCTTATAAGAGCAACACCACCACCAGCAACAATACCTTCTTCAACAGCAGCACGCGTTGAATTTAAAGCATCATCAACACGATCTTTCTTTTCTTTCATTTCAACTTCGCTTGCTGCGCCAACATAAAGTACTGCAACGCCACCAGCTAATTTAGCTAAACGTTCTTGCAATTTTTCTTTATCGTAATCGCTAGTTGTCGTTTCAATTTGTGCTTTTATTTGGTTTACTCTTGCTTTAATATCCTCAGCTTTTCCAGCGCCATTTACAATAGTTGTATTGTCTTTGTCAATGGTTACCGTTTCAGCAGTTCCTAGCATAGTTAAATCGGCATTTTCAAGAGAGAATCCGCGTTCTTCAGAAATTACTGTTCCTCCTGTTAATATAGCAATATCTTCAAGCATTGCTTTACGTCTGTCACCGAATCCTGGTGCTTTTACAGCAGCAATTTTAAGTCCACCACGTAATTTATTTACAACTAGTGTTGCTAGAGCTTGCCCATCAACATCTTCAGCAATTATTAATAATGGTCTGCTAGATTGTGCAACAGGTTCTAAAATTGGAAGAATCTCTTGTAGATTAGATATTTTTTTGTCAAATAATAAAATGTATGGATTTTCTAAATCGGCAATCATTTTATCAGCATCAGTTACAAAGTAAGGCGATAAATACCCTCTATCAAACTGCATTCCTTCTACAACATCTACATAAGTATCTGTACCTTTAGCTTCTTCAACAGTAATAACACCTTCTTTTCCAACTTTGTCAAATGCTTTTGCAATCAACTCACCAATAGTATCGTCGTTATTTGCTGAAATAGCGGCAATTTGTTCAATCTTTTCAGAAGAGTTGCCTACTTTTTTAGCTTGCTTTTCAAGGTCATTTGTAATAGCTACTACAGCTTTATCAATACCTCGTTTTAAATCCATAGGATTTGCTCCTGCAGCAACATTTTTTAAGCCTTCTTTTACAATAGCCTGCGCTAATACAGTTGCTGTTGTGGTTCCATCTCCAGCGAGGTCATTGGTTTTTGAAGCAACTTCTTTAACCATTTGCGCACCCATATTTTCAAGCTCGTTTTCAAGCTCTACTTCTTTGGCTACTGTTACACCATCTTTAGTGACTTGCGGAGCACCAAAACTTTTGCTTATTATTACATTTCTTCCTTTTGGACCTAGGGTTACTTTTACTGCGTTTGCTAAAGCATCAACACCACGCTTTAAACCGTTGCGTGCTTCAACATCAAATTTTATATCTTTTGCCATAATTAAAATTTTTATTTTGTTATTCCCTCGTTAAGAAACTTGGGAAGGAAATTTTTTGAATTGAATTTAGTCGTTTATTGATGAGATTCCCTCCTACGAGGGAATGACAATCGTTACACGATTGCCAGAATATCACTTTCTCGCATAATTAAATAGTCTTTGCCATCTAGTTTAAGTTCTGTTCCTGCATATTTTCCGTAGAGAACAGTTTCGCCTTTTTTAACAGTTGTTGGCTCGTCTTTTGTGCCTTTACCAACAGCAACTACTTTTCCTTTTTGCGGTTTTTCTTTTGCGTTGTCTGGAATAATGATTCCTGAAGCTGTAGTTGTTTCAGCTTCTAACGGTTCTATAAGAACTCTATCTGCTAATGGTTTAATATTTAAAGCCATTTTTTTTAATGTTTTTAAGTTAATTAAATTTTGTTTAACGCTTTAGCGGTGTTCAGAAATTGTGCCAATACAGTTATACTGACAAATTTTCATTTGTTTAACTGCTATTGTTTCGGAATATTTACATAAAAAAAATGCCAACGTTTTAGGTTGGCATTTTTTTTATGTTCTTATACGCAATTTTAGTTTGCTGTGTCTTTGCTAACTTCATTAGTTTCAGTAGGTGTTGCTGTATTGTTTGAAGTATTATCAGTACTAGGCAATGGTTGTGTTGTTGTTTCGCTTTGGTCTAAAGCTTTAGATTCGGCTGTTCCATCAGCACCACCAATAGCTACATTAGAAAGTAAAATTAATGCTAGTAATAAAGTTGATAAAGCCCATGTACTTTTATCTAAAAAGTCTGATGTTTTCTTAACACCACCTATTTGTTGTGTGCCACCGCCACCAAAAGACGAAGATAAACCACCACCTTTTGGGTTTTGTACCATAATTACTATTACTAATAAAAAAGCAACAATAACGATAAGGACTAAAAATATTGAAAACGTACTCATTATTATATATTATTTTGTTCTTGTAATTCTTTTACTGCTTGAATTTGGTCTGCAAAGAAACCACTTTTTTCTGGATATTTCAAACTTAAAACCTTATAAGATTGTATGGCTTTGCTGTAGTTTTTTTGTTCTACATATATTCTTGCCAAAGTTTCGGTCATTAAAGCTTCTGGTTGGATCATTTGTGCTTTGGCAATATTGTATGTTGGCACATCTTTTTTTATTGGCTGAATTTTAGCTTTGGAAGCAATAAACTTATCGATTAATTCAAACTTTTTTTCTTGATCATTCTTTGGGGAAGATTCTACTTTTGTTTCCTCGTCTTCTCTAATAATAAGTTTAAAGCTGGTAATTTTTAACCATTCACTAAATGAGTGCACTTCATTTTTATTAAAAGTAAGAGGTTTTCCAATTTCAAGTGTTTCTTCAGGAGTTTTTTGAATATTTGAGACATCTATATCAATAACATCTTCTGGAGTAATGGCCTCTACTTTAGCCTCAAAAAGTGCTGGGTCTAAAATAGGCTCTGTATCTTTTATTTGCTGTCTTAATGCATCATCAATAATAACACTTTTGTTTACTGAAATATCTTCAATATCGCTTACTTCAATGGCTTTTAAATGCTCAGTATTGTGTTTAATATGTTGTGAAATTTCATTTTGTAGAAACTCTTTTGATGTTATAAAGTCGAATAAAATACTTCTATCAGTAGTATAAGCAGCAGTAGTTTTAAGCTCTTGATTGTATTTAAAACTTTCTTTGTTTTTTAACCCTTTAAGATAAATAGCTCTTGCCGATTGAAAGTAAGGAAACTCGTTAATGATGGATTTTACATCACTAATTTGTGTAGCAGTTATACTTTGTGGATGCTGTAATATATATGTAAAATCTGTTGTATTCATTGGCTAAGCCAAATTTAATTAATTATTTGATGATTTCTAACGCTTCAACCAACATTTGCTGATGTTTTTTAGTTTACCTTAAAACGGTAGCTGAGGTACTCGAAGCTACCATTTTGCAAGTGATGCATTAATAATATCTTGAGTTATACGTTCAAATATTTCTGCAATTGCAGTGTCCTTTTGGCTGCCAACTAATTGTGCGCTTCCTGCATAGTCGAAATAAAACGAGAAGCGTTGGTCAAACTCTGCTTCATCATCATTTTTGTCATAAAAGTGAACTTTAACAGCAATAGTTAAGCGGTTTTGGGCAGCAGTATTGCTAGAGGTTGCCGTTGTAGGAGATATACGATAATCTACAATTTCACCTTCATAAATAATATCTCCGCCAGATTTAACAAGGTCTAAATTTGTTTGATTTAAAATTAATTCTTCTAAAGCAATTCTAAAATCTCGTCCTAATCCAGGCTCTGTTAAAGGCGCATTATTTTCAAAATAATTAACTTGAAAAGTTTTGGTTTCTGGTGTAAGTGATATTCCTGAAAAAGAATAGGCAGCACAACCCAAAAGTACCGTTGAGAAGGTAACAATAAGTATGTATTTTATGTTTTTCATTTATAATTGTTTGTAATTGCTTCGACAATACTTCGACAAGCTCAGTATGACATCTTAACGTGATATTTTTTAAACGAAAAATTAAAGATCAAATTGCTTAATTTTTCTATATAAAGTACGTTCACTTATACCAAGTTCAGCAGCAGCTAATTTACGCTTTCCGTTGTGACGCTCAAGCGATTTTTTTATTAATTCTAATTCTTTATCGTGCAAAGACAGGGTTTCTTCTTCTTCAATTTCTTCGGCAAAGTGATATTTGTCTTGAGAGTCATCAATAATTTCAACGGGAGCTGTACTTTTTTGGGTAATGGATAGGACTTCTCTGTCTTCTTTTACAGTGTCCTCTTTTTCATTTCTATATATTTTTTGAATGAGACCTTCATTGTTTTTTTGGACATCGTGATTGTTACCATGTTCCATAAGTTCCATCGTGAGCTTTTTTAAATCGTTAAGATCACTTTTCATGTCAAACAATACTTTATATAGAATTTCACGCTCATTACTAAAGTCGCTATCAGATTTAGTATGACTCACTACCGCTGGTAAATTTTGCCCTGTATCAGGTAAATAGTGTCGTAGTGTTTCGGCTGTAATATTTCTATTATGCTCTAAAACAGATATTTGTTCAGCAACATTTCGCAATTGTCTAATATTTCCATTCCATCTGTAAGTTTTCAAAAGATTTGTAGCATCTTCAGATAACCTAATGGTTGGCATTTTATATTTTAGCGCAAAATCACTTGCAAATTTTCTGAATAATAAATGGATATCCTCTCTGCGTTTGCGAAGTGCTGGTAAATGAATCTCAACAGTACTTAAGCGATAGTATAGATCTTCTCTAAATTTTTCTTTTTTAATGGCGTCAAACATATTAGCGTTTGTGGCAGCTACAATACGAACATCAGTTTTTTGAACTTTACTAGAGCCTACTTTTAAAAACTCGCCATTTTCCAGAACACGTAACAAACGTACCTGAGTAGTTAAAGGAAGTTCTCCAACTTCGTCTAAAAAAATAGTCCCACCATCGGCAACTTCAAAATATCCTGAACGTGTTTGAGTAGCTCCTGTAAAAGCACCTTTTTCGTGGCCAAATAATTCGCTATCAATAGTGCCTTCCGGAATAGCACCACAGTTAACTGCAATATATTTTGCATGTTTTCGATGCGATAATTGGTGTATAATTTTCGGAATACTTTCTTTACCTACACCACTTTCTCCAGTAACTAAAACTGAAATATCAGTAGGAGATACTTGGATTGCTTTTTCGATAGCGCGATTTAATGTAGCATCATTGCCAATAATTCCGAAACGTTGTTTTATAGCTTGAACAGATTCCATAGTTTAATTGTTTTCAGAATAACCAACCGCTTCACCAATAAGTGTAGCGCTTGTGCAATTAGTCGTTTTTACATTTACAAAATCACCCACTTTATAGTGTTCTTTTGGGAAAACTACAACAGTATTATGTTCGTTTCGTCCAGACCAATGTTCAGACGATTTTTTAGATTCTTTTTCAATAAGTACTTCTACATCTTTACCAACAAACTGCTGCGTTCTATACAAACTGTGCTTTTGTTGTAACTCTACAATTTCAGCAAGTCTTTGCTTTTTTACAGCTTCTGGTACATCGTCTTTCAATTTACGTTCTGCCATAGTTCCGGGTCTTTCTGAATAGGCAAACATATAGCCAAACGAATATTTTACATACTCCATTAAGCTTAAAGTGTCTTGATGATCTGCTTCAGTTTCAGATGGGAAACCAGTAATTAAATCATGCGAAATTGTACAATCAGGGAGAATGCGCATAATATTGTCAATCATCTCAAAATACTCTTCACGTGTGTGCTGACGGTTCATTGCTTTTAAAATGCGATTGCTTCCACTTTGTACAGGTAAATGAATGTAATTACAAATATTGTTATACTTCGCCATGGTTTCAATAACATCCATAGACATATCTTGTGGGTTGGATGTTGAAAATCGAATTCGCATTTTAGGTTGTACTTCAGCGCATAGTTCTAGTAATTTTGAAAAGCTAACAGCTGTTGCTTTTTGAATGTCAGAAGCTTTGCTAAAATCTTTTTTTAAGCCGCCTCCATACCATAAATAGCTGTCTACATTTTGACCTAAAAGCGTGATTTCTTTATAGCCTTTTTCCCAAAGGTCGTTTACTTCTTCAATAATGCTTTGCGGATTTCGGCTGCGTTCGCGTCCACGCGTAAACGGAACAACACAAAACGTACACATATTATCGCAACCTCGAGTTATAGAGACAAAGGCTGTAACGCCATTGCTATTTAGCCGTACAGGAGAAATATCTCCATAAGTTTCTTCTTTAGATAAGATGACATTTACGGCGTTTCTACCATCTTCAACCTCAGCAATAAGATTGGGTAAATCTTTATATGCATCAGGACCAACAACAAGGTCTACTATTTTTTCTTCTTCAAGAAATTTGCTTTTTAAGCGTTCGGCCATACAACCTAAAACACCAACCTTCATTCTTGGATTAATCTTTTTTACAGCATTGTATTTTTGCAAACGCTTTCTAATAGTTTGCTCAGCTTTATCTCTTATGGAGCAAGTATTTACTAAAACCAAATCGGCTTCTTCAAGATTTTGAGTTGTATTAAAGCCTTCATTAGACAGGATGGAAGCAACAATTTCACTATCGCTAAAATTCATAGCACAGCCATAACTTTCTATAAATAGCTTACGAGAATTGTCTTTCTCTTGTTCGATTACGAGGTTTTCACCTTGTCTTTTTTCGTCTATAATCTTCTCCATAAATAATGTTGAACACTTTTGTGGTCAATAAGTGTGCAAAGATACAATTAATTTATATTTTATGACAAAGTGGCAGATTTATAAAGTTATTTTTTGCATTGTGAATAAAAACCATTTACTTTGAGTATTAACACTAACTAACCTAATCAAAATGAATACTACATCTTCTTTGCATGAAAGAATAAGAAATGCGAAGGCATTAGATTTCGGAACTATTTTTAGTGCATCTATTGAATTGTTTAAGAAAACTTGGATACAGGGTTTTTTATTACAATTGTTTACATTTTTAATAATGTTGCCTTTAATTATAGTTTTATATATACCATTATTTGCTATGATATTTGCTCAAGCAGAAAACGGTTATAGTGATACTGATATGTTTAGTGAATTTTATGCAGGCATGTCTATTATTTATATACTTTTTGTAATTGTTGGTGTTTTTGTTTTAGGAGCAGTTTCCGTGGCTTTAAATGCAGCATTCTTTAGAATCATGAAGATGTTAGATCATGGCGAAGCTGTTACAACAGGAGATTTTTGGTATTTTTTAAAAGGTAAATATTTGAGTAAAACATTTATGCTAATGTTAGTCTCTATTCTTATTGCTATCCCTTCAGTATTGCTATGTTATATACCTTTATTATATGTAATGGTACCTATGTCGTTTTTCGCAATTATTTTTGCGTTTAATCCAGAATTAAGCGTTGGTGATATTGTAAAACTTAGTTTTAATTTAGGAACTAAAAAATGGTTG
>UOEB01000189.1_pt1 | contig 18119 bp, 15 predicted proteins | sample 1989961 | NCBI WGS metagenome assembly UOEB01 (sample SAMEA4712198, study PRJEB27164) | hydrothermal vent metagenome | biome: marine basaltic hydrothermal vent biome; feature: marine hydrothermal vent; material: mineral | place: Pacific Ocean | collected 2011-06-14/2011-07-23 | depth 1691 m | reverse complement strand
TGAAGGACAAAGTATTACCAAAATTGAAACTTTTTTAGAGCAAATTGAAGATTCTAAAGTATTGAGCTAATGAGCAAAACAGCAAAAATAAAAATCGGGATAATTGGATTAGGACCTGTGGGAATGATTTTGGCAGATAGTTTTCAAAAGGCAGGATGTGATGTTGCTCTTTGTGTACGAAACGAAGTGAAACATAATAAAATTAAAAATGAAGGTATTTTTTTAGAAAGAGTTATCAAATCACATTCCAAGTTTGATAAAGTATATAGAAGTATTATTGAATTAAAAGAATTGGATTTAGATTATTTAATTTTTGCACTAAAAACATATCAGGTGCAAGAAGCTTTACTAGAAGCATCTCAAATAATTACAGAAAAATTATTAGTGGTATCTGCACAAAATGGGATTGATGTAGAAGAAATGTTAGTTCCTACTTTTACAGAATCTCGAGTGTTAAGAATGGTTGTTAATTATGCAGGCAATATGGTAGCACCAAATACGGTTAAAGTTACCTTTTTTACACCTCCAAATTATATAGGTTCAATTAACGATTCTAAAACTCAGGAAGCCAAAACCTTTGCCCATTTGCTAAATTCAGTTGGGATGACAACAAAACCAGTTGACTCTTTTGAATTATTAAAACGAAGCTGGGAAAAAACTATATTAAATTCATCCTTGAGTGCATTATGTGGAGTTGGTAGATTAACAATGGCTGAGGCTATGAACGATCCTGATACTGTCGAACTAATAGAACAAATAATTACTGAAGCAGTTAATGTTGCTGAAAAAGAAAAAATTCGTTTTCCTGATAATTTTATTCGGCAATGTATGCGTTATTTAAATAAAGGTGGAGACCATTTTCCTTCTTTGGCTTTAGATCTTATTAATAACCGCCAAACAGAAATAGAATATTTTAATGGCAAAATAGTAGAGTATGGGCGCAAACATTATGTAAGAACATCACTGAACTTGTCTTTTACTAATATGGTAAAAGCTATGACCAACAAAAATATTGTTTCAAGAATACCAGGTGTAGCAGGAGATGTTACTAAAAGAATTTTAGACAAAGGAGTAGTGAATAAAAATGCCTACCCTAAGTCTTATAAAAGCACTAATTGCTTTTTAGGAATTGATTTAGGTTCGGCTTATGCAAAGTTCACAGTGATAGATGACAACGAGACACCAATTTTTCGTTATTTCTTACCCACTTTTAGCGCTGATAGGCAAGCATCAAAAAATGTGATGCAAACCATTACCTCAAATTTTAATATAAAATATAGTTGTGCAACAGGTTATGGCAGAAAGCATTTCTCAGCATCAGATATAGTCAAAACTGAAATTAATTGTGCTGCTGTTGGAGTTTCTTGTTCCCATTCAGGAGAAAAAAACATTATTGATATAGGAGGAGAAGACATCAAAATAATTAAATGTGATAGTGAAAATCATGTTGCCAACTTTTATATGAATGATAAATGTGCTGCTGGAACAGGGTCTTTTTTAACTGAAATTGCAGAACGAGCCGAAATTAATATTTCTGAAATGAGCAGTTTAGCATCACTTTCTAGTTATGATAAAGAATTAAATAGTTTCTGTACTGTATTTGCTAAAACAGAGATTATGAATTGGATTTTTGATGGGATGACTACTCAAGATATTGCACGAGGTATTTATATTTCAATAGCTAATAAAGTGGCTAAAATGAGATTAGAACCAAGTATTCCAACTTATATGATTGGCGGAGTAATTGCGCATCATCCTTATTTAAAAACCTTGTTAAACGAAAAATTTGACAAGGACATTCAAATTATAGAAAACCCACAACACATAGTTTCTTTTGGAGCGGCTGTAATTGCGATGCGAAATTTTAATAAAACGAATACCATTAAAAGAGAAAAGAAATTAGTTATAGAAGAAAAATGAAACACAAAGTAATCATAGAACCATTTAAAATTAAGATGGTGGAGCCTATTTCAATGAGTTCTGAGAAAGAAAGAATTAAATATTTAAAGAAGGCAAATTACAATACTTTCTTACTAAAGTCAGATGAGGTTATTATCGACTTCTTAACTGATAGTGGCACGTCGGCGATGAGTGCAGAACAATGGGGAGGAGTAATGATAGGAGATGAATCTTATGCTGGTTCCCGATCTTGGTTAAAAATGGAAGCAGCAGTTAAAAACTTAACAGGGCACAAATATATTTTACCTACACATCAAGGGCGAGCAGCAGAGCGAATTATTTATGGCTATCTAGGAGGAAACGGAAAAACTTTTATTAGCAACACGCATTTTGATACAACAAGAGCAAATATTGAGTTTTCAGGAGCAGAAGCGTTAGACATAGCAATTCCAGAATCAAACAATCCAGCCTTAATTCATCCTTTTAAAGGAAATATAGATGTAGAGCGATTAGATAATTTAATCAAAGAAAAAGGGGCTGAAAATATTGGAGCTGTAATATTAACTGTTACAAATAACAGCGGAGGGGGACAACCTGTTAGCATGAAAAATACGAGAGATGTAAGTGCTATTTGTAAAAAACACAATGTGTTATTTCTTTTAGACTGCTGTCGAGTTGCAGAAAACGCATATTTCATAAAAGATAGAGAAGAAGGTTTTGAAAATAAAACGTTTGAAGAAATTGCTCAAGAGATGTTTTCTTATACTGATGGTGCAGCCATGAGTTCTAAAAAAGATGCCTTGGTTAATATGGGAGGATTTCTTTCTTTACGAGATAAAAAAATAGCTGATGCATGTACCAATTTACTCATCATTACAGAGGGGTTTGCTACTTATGGAGGACTTTCAGGTAGAGATATGGAAGCTTTAGCCATTGGGTTGAAAGAAGTTTTTGATCCTTCTTATTTAGAATACAGAATTAAAAGTACGGCATATTTAGGAAATAAATTACATGAAATGGGTGTGCCAGTAATGATGCCAATAGGTGGGCATGCAGTTTACATTGATGCGAAGAAATTATACAATCATATTCCTGTAAATCAATATCCTGGACAAGCTTTGGTTTGTGAACTGTATTTAAAATCAGGAATTAGAACAGTAGAAATTGGATCTGTAATGTTTGGTAAATACGATGAAAATGGTGAATTAATTCCAGCACCAATGGAGTTGGTTCGTTTGGCAATTCCTCGAAGAGTTTACACTCAAAGTCACATTGAATATGTAATAGAAACTTTTGAAGAAATATTAAAAACAAAAGACCAAACCGTAGGAATTAAAATTGTTGAAGAGCCTGAATTTCTTAGACATTTTACAGCAAAATTTGATAAAGTACAATCAGAAAGTGTAATAGCTTAAAATATGCAGATGAAAGGATTTCACGATAAGAAAAAAGGATTTGGAATAACATACGATGATATTTACCTCGTTAACGGAGCAAGAACTCCATTTGGAAAGTTATGTGGAACATTAGGGCAAGTTTCTCCAACAGATTTAGGGATTTACGCAACCAAAGCAGCGATTGAAAAATCAGGAATTACTGGCGAAGATATTGACCAATTAATGTATGCCAACATAGGGCAAAGTTCTGCTGATTCTTATTTTTTACCACGACATGTAGGTTTATTTTCAGGTATTCCAGAAGGAGTTCCAGCAGTAATGTTGCAACGTATTTGTGGTTCTGGTTTTGAAACGATTATTTCTGGTGCTGAGCAAATTTCTATGGGAAAAGCAAGCACTGCATTATGTGGAGGAACAGAAAATATGACACTTTCTCCAACAGTAAGTTTTGGAAACAGAATGGGATATGGTTTAGGAAGAATTGATTTTAAAGATATGCTTTGGGAAGCATTGAATGATACAGCAGCTGTTCCTATGGGATGTACTGCTGAGAATGTAGCTACTAAACACGGTATAACTAAAGAAGATGCAAATGTTTTTGCAAAGCTTTCTATCGATAGATATTTAGCAGCAAGAGAAAGAGGCTTCTTTGATGATGAAGTGATTAAAATGAATACTACTGCTTTTGAAATTGAAGGATTAAATCCACGGAAAGTAAGATTACCAAGAAAAGCAGTTGACTTTAATATTGATGAAAACGTTCGTCCAGCAGATTTAGAATCAATGGCAAAATTACCAACGGTATTTGCTAAAGATGGTGTTCAAACAGCTGCCAATTCAAGCGGAATTGTTGATGGAGCAGCTTCTGTAGTTGTAGCAAGTGGAGATTTTATAAAAGAAAAAGGCTTAAACCCTTTATCGCGAATAGTTGCTTCTGCAACAAGTGCTTTAGATCCAAGAGTAATGGGATTAGGTCCTGTTCCTTCTATTCGTTTAGTATTAGAAATGGCAGGTTTAACAATTGAAGATATAGGGTTATTTGAAATTAACGAAGCTTTTGCAGCGCAATTTATTGGTTGCGAAAAAGAGTTAGGATTAAACAGAGATGTCTGTAACGTAAATGGTGGAGCTATTGCTTTAGGTCACCCATTAGCAGCAACAGGAACTCGTTTATCATTAACCTTATCAAGAGAAATGCAAGCAAGAGGTGTAAAATATGGTATTGCTTCAGCTTGTATTGGTGGTGGACAAGGAACAGCTATTTTATTTGAAAATCCTAACGCTTAAATAAAACGAAATGGGAAAAATGAAACAATGGCAAATGACAGCACTAAAGGAAGATTTTTCTTTGGTAGAGTCTGAACTGCCAACAATAAATGAAGATGAAGCAATTATAAAAATTGCTGGATGTGGTGTCTGTCATACCGATTTAAGTTTTTGGCACGATGGTGTAAGAACAAAAATGGCAATGCCACTAACACTTGGTCACGAAATTAGTGGAACAGTTACAGAAGGTCCTGCTAACTGGGTTGGAAAAAATGTAATCATCCCAGCTGTGCTTCCTTGTGGAGATTGTGAATTGTGCAATAAAGGAAGAAGTAATATGTGTCAAAATCAGTTAATGCCAGGAAATAATTTCCACGGTGGATTTGCAACACACATCAAGGTACCTCATCAATATTTATGTGAAGTCCCAGATTCAATTTTAGAAAATTACAAGCTAGAAGAACTTTCTGTGATTGCAGATGCGATTTCTACACCTTATCAGGTAATGAAAAAATCTGAATTAGAAGAAGGAGATTTAGCCATTGTAATTGGAGTAGGTGGAGTTGGTGTTTACGGAGCTTTAATCGCTAAGATTATGGGTGCTAAAGTATTAGCTATCGACATTAATGATGAAAAATTAGCCAATGCCAAAAAGAATGGAGTAGATGCAACTTTAAATTCTAAAGGATTAGATTTTAAAGAAATTAAGGAAAAAGTAAGAGAGATAGCAAAGGAATTAGGAGCCCCAAAATTTGGTTGGAAGATATTTGAATTTTCGGGAACAACTCCTGGTCAAGAATTGGCTTTTGGATTATTGACTTTTACTTCAACATTAAGTATTGTAGGATTTACAATGGATAAAATGAATGTAAGGTTGAGTAACTTAATGGCATTTGATGCGAAATTGATTGGCACTTGGGGATGTAAACCAGAGTTATATCCTGAAGTAGTTGACTTAATCGCAACAGGAAAATTGGACATTAAAGATTTTGTAGAGACTTTCCCTTTATCACAAATTAACGAAGTATTTAAAAATACATTAAATCATAAATATAATAAACGTTCGGTTTTAGTGCCAGAGTGTTAATAATAATATATAAAAAAAAGATATGGAATTACATAGCCACAATTTAGTAGAACATAACTACACAGATATTCTTTATGAATTAAGGCCAGCAAAAGATGTTGAAGGCAATGAAGTAAAAGGATTATTTAATGCTTGGATAATGTTAAACAATCCTGCACAATATAATTCATACACAACTAAAGCAGTCAAAGAAATTATTTTAGCAATGAGAGAGGCTTCTAATGATAGAAGTGTTGTTGCTGTTGTTTTTACAGCAGTTGGTGATAAAGCATTTTGTACGGGTGGGAACACTAAAGAGTATGCAGAGTATTATGCAGGAAACCCTCAAGAGTATAAACAATATATGCGTTTGTTTAACGATATGGTTTCAGCTATATTAATGAATGATAAACCAGTTATTTGTCGTGCCAACGGTATGCGAATAGGTGGTGGACAAGAAATTGGAATGGCATGTGATTTTACCATAGCACAAGATTTAGCCAAGTTCGGACAGGCAGGACCAAAACATGGAAGTGCTCCTGATGGAGGATCTACCGATTTCTTACATCTATTTGTAGGTATCGAAAAAGCAATGGAATCTTGTACCGTTTGTGACCCATGGTCTGCTCACGAAGCTTTGCGATTAGGGTTATTAACCCAAGTTGTTCCTGCTTTGAAAATAGATGGAGAATTCACCAATAATCCAATGGTTAGAACGGACAGATGGATTTCTAAAAAAACAGGACAGATTATTTACGGATTGCCTAAAAAAGGAGATGCTTTGGTAGAAGGTAAAGCCATATTTAAATCTGGTGAAGTTGACCTATCGTTATTAGATGCCGCAGTTGAAAAAATGTGCACCAAATTAATGATGACATTCCCAAACTGTTTAAGTAAAACTATTAATTCTATCAGAAAGAAAAAACTAGAGCATTGGGATGCTAACAAAGAATCAAACAGAGATTGGTTAGCACTAAATATGATGACTGAGGCTAAAGCTGGTTTCAAAGCATTTAATGATGGCCCAAGAGGAAATAGAGAAGTTGATTTCGTGAAATTGAGACAGTTATTAGCTGAAGGAAAAGAGTGGGATGATTCAATTCATCAAGCTATTTCTCCACAGTTTCAAACTGAGTTGAAAGATTAAATAATTAGCTGTCATTACGAACGAAATGCAATGGAGTGAAGCAATCTCATACTAATAAAAAAAATGGAAAAACTAAAATTAAATTATTCACACAATGGAACTGTAGCCAACGTTATTTTAGACGATGGAAAAGGCAATGTGTTAGACAATATAATGATGTTGGAAATGTTGGACTTGTTTGCTCAATTTAAAAGGAATAACCACATCAAGCTTATTACTTTCCAAGGAGAAGGAAAGCATTTTTCTTTTGGCGCAAGCGTACCTGAACACACCAAAGAATTTGCTGAAATGATGATTAAAACATTTCATAAAATCTTTTTTGAAATTATTGAAATGAGCATTCCTACTTTGGCAAAAATATCTGGACAATGTTTAGGTGGCGGAATGGAGTTAGCATTGGCTTGTAACTTTATGTTTGCCGATAAAACTGCCGTTTTAGCTCAACCAGAAATAATTTTAGGAGTATTCCCTCCTCCTGCATCTATTATGTTACCGTTAAAAATTGGTAATGCCAAAGCAGAAGAAATAATATTGACAGGTAGAAATATCAAAGCAGACGAAGGAGAACGAATAGGGTTATTAAATCAAGTTTTTGAGGATAAAGAGGCGCTAAATGCTGGAACTAAAGAATGGATAACAAAATATATAGTTCCTAAAAGTGCTTCATCTTTAAAATTTGGTGTTAAATCTGTTCGTACAACATTCAATTATATCATGCAAAATAAATTACCTATGTTAGAGTACATGTATATAAATCAGTTGATGGAGACAAATGATGCTAACGAAGGCATTAATTCATTTTTAGAAAAAAGAAAACCTGTTTGGGAAAATTGTTGACAGAATCCGTCATTGCGAATGTAGTGTAACGGAATGAAGCAATCTCATTCTAATGAAAAGATTGCTTTGTGCCTCGCAATTACGAAATAAATAATAATGACATGAAAAAGATAAACACAATAGGAGTAATTGGAGCAGGAACTATGGGCTCAGCTATTGCTCAAAAATTTGCTCAAGAAGGATTTACCGTTTATTTAAACGATAGAGAACAACAATACATTGATAAAGGAATCGCGGGGATTAGAGAAATTTTAGAACAAGGCGTAGAGCGTAGATTATTTACACAAGAAAAAGTTGAAGAAATTATTAATAACATTAAAGGAACAACAAATCAGGAAGATTTGAAGGTTTGTGATTTAATAGTAGAAGCTATTTTTGAAGATTTTGAAGTGAAAACAAACCTATTTAAAACCTTGGATGCAATTGTTCCTAATGATACAATATTAGCAACAAATACTTCCTCTTTTTCAGTTACAGAATTAGCCAAAGCTGTTTCTCATCCAGAACGTTTTATTGGCTTGCATTATTTCTTCCATGCTGCAAAAAACAGGTTGGTAGAAATTATTCCTGGAACAAAAACTTCAGATGAAACTTATAAAGCGATGCAGGTATTTTCTGTTCAATCTGGAAAAGATGCCATTACTACTAAAGATGTAAATGGGTTTGCAGTGAACCGTTTTTTTGTGCCTTGGTTGAATGAAGCTTGTAAAATGTTGGATGAAGGTGTTGGTACTATTTCAGAAATTGATACCATTTGCATGAAAACATTTGGCATAGGAATGGGTCCTTTTGCTTTAATGAATGCAACAGGAGTCCCTATTGCTTTACATGCACAAAAAACATTAGAGCATTTCGGACCATCCTATAAAATAGCTTCAAAATTAGAAGAACAAGTTGCCACAGGAAATGATTGGAGTTTAGATGGAATGGATGTAGTAACAGTTACTCCAGAATTAACCAAAGCAGTTAACGATAGAATTTTAGGAGTTACTTTCTTTGTGTGTTCTCAAATATTAGCCGAAGGAATTTGTACTGCTGTAGATTTGAATAGAGGTGCAAAAATTGGTTTACGATGGAGAAAAGGACCAGTTGATTTGATGCAAAGTTTTGGAGAAGCAGAAGTGCAACGGATTGTTAATAAATTTGTCATATTGTATAGTGAGCCAACTCCAGTAGGAATTGAATCTAAAAACTGGGATATGGAATATGTAACCTTAGAAATCAAGGGAAGTAGAGCCATTATCACAATGTCTCGTCCAGAAAATATGAATGCTTTAAATGTAGAAGTATTGGCTCAATTGGATAATAAATTTTCTCAAGCAGACGCTCGTGATGATATAGAAACAATAATACTTACAGGATCCGGTAAGGCTTTTGTTGCTGGGGCGGATATTAAGTTTTTTATAAAAAACATAAAATCGAACACTATAGAAAATATTGTGGCTTTTACTAAATACGGTCAGAAAGTATTTGAAAAAATTGATGTATCATCAAAAAAAGTCATTGTCATTTTAAATGGATTGGCTCTAGGTGGTGGAATAGAACTAGCACTTTGTGCCGATGTTCTTTTGGCAGTACCAAAAGCTAAAATTGCTTTCCCAGAAACAGGAATTGGAATTTACCCAGGTTTAGGAGGCACACAACGTTCAGCTTTAAGAATAGGAAAAGGATTAGCAAAATATTTGGTTTTAACTGGTCAAATGCTAGGAGCAAAACAAGCCTTAGAAATTGGTTTGATAGATGGTATTATTCAACCTTCAGAGGTGTTTGATATTATTTCTGGAGAAAAAGAAATTCCAGCAAAAGAAACAGTTAATCTTTCAGACAATTGGAAGGCAATTGAATCACTTTATTCAAAGAACAATTACAAGGCAATTATATCAGGAGAATATATCAACGGAGGAATGGAAGCTGATGCTGTTGCTAAATTGGGTAAAACAATGAGCTTTAAAGCTCCAATTGCAATGGATTTCTCAGAAGAATTAATTGATGCTGCTCAAGGGTTTACTTCTGAATTAGAAAAACTTACTGCTATTTTTACAACTAAAGATGCCTTATTAGGATTAACTTCTATTGGTAAAAAAGTAGAATATTCAGGAGATTAAAAAAAGGTGTTCTTTAATTTTTTATGCCTTCATTTTTTTAATTAAAAGAAGCAAATATACTACTTGGCTTTACTACATTTGTTATCTATGCTTTTTAAAACTCATAAAGTCTTCTTCATGGTTATTATGACAACTAGTTTTTTTAGTTGTAATAATAGTAAGAGTGAACAATATGTAGAAAAAAAAATCACACCACTTACTAATCATTGGGAGGTTGCTATTCCTAATCAAGAAATCCCAAAAGGGCTATCTTCTTTAAGTGCAGTACAATGTGGATCTTGTCATCAACAACATTATCAAGAGTGGAAATTATCTACTCATGCAAATGCTTGGACAGACTTACAATTTCAGGCTGAACTTAAAAAAGAGTCGAGTCCGTTTATGTGCATTAATTGCCATATTCCGTTACAGAATCAACAAGAATACATAATTAAAGGATTAATAAATGGAGATATTTATCAACCAGTAAAAGAAAAAAACCCTCATTTTGATAAAGATTTACAGCAAGAGGGAATTAATTGTTCTTCTTGTCATGTAAGAAATAATGTTGTTATTGGACCAACAGGAACAAAAAAAGCACCACATAAAACGGTTAAGGATACTAAACATTTGTCAGAGCAATTATGTATTTCTTGCCATAATGCTGTTGCTATAATTACACCAACTTTGGCTTGCACTTTTCAAACAGGAGATGAGTGGAAAGCTGGACCGTTTTACGGAAAAAAAAATTGTATTTCTTGCCATATGGAAGAAACAAATCGTGAAATTGTAGCTGGATATGGAGAGCGAAAAAGTAGGTTTCATTATTTTGCTGGATCAGGTATTCCAAAGCGTAAAGGATTAGAAACTAAAATGCTTAATGGTTTAGAATTTTATTCCCCAAAAGTTAAAGCTAATTATAAGCAAAATGAAGTGTTCAATTACACATTAAAATTAAAAAATGAAAATGCTGGTCATAAAGTTCCAACAGGAGATCCTGAACGGTTTTTTATTATTCAATTTGAATTGAAAGATGCTCAAGGAGAAGTTATTGCCGCTAATAAATATAGAATAGGAGAAGTGTGGGAATGGTATCCTGAAGCAAAAAAGTTGAGCGATAATAATATTAATCCAGAAGAAGAAAGAGCGTTTAACTTTATTAATGAATTAAAAGTTAAAGGAAAATATATACTCACAGTAAAGGTCACTAAACATAGAATGAGCGAAGAAACGGCTAAATACAATAAATTAGGTAGCGATTATCCTTTGTTTATTTCCATTTTTGAAAAAGAATATAAATTTTCGGTCAATTAAATTAACACAGTAGTAATCTGTAAATTAGATTCTTTTCAACTAAGATTAATTTTATCCTCCTTAATTAATTTTTTGGCTTTTTCAATATCTAAATGTTCGTAAGAACGCGATAAATAATATGGTAATTCGGTTGCCTTACCGGTTAACATGATTAAATTGGATTTGACCAGCCTTTCGATTACTGAATGTATTGTTTTTTTAAGATTGGCAGGTGGATTTTCTTTATATTTCTCAGAGAGAAGGCTAAATAACTCATCAATTGTATGTTGACCATCAGCCAGCTGTAGTACTACACCAAACCAAGGCTCAAGAACTTGTTTTTTATTTTCAGGGTTATATATATCTATGAGTGAAACTTGATTTTTCGTTTTAGAAAATATCACATTGCGATAAAAGTATTTAGAAGTGTCCATAATTTATATGTCGGTTAACTTTAAACTTCTAATGTTTTCTTCAAGTTTAGTTTTTCGGTCTTCACCTAGCTCCATATCAATATCTTTGAATTTAAAAAAAATAGTTTCTAAATCTTCTTCTTCCAATAATGTTTCAGCCAATACAAAAAGTTCGTCATTCTCTGCTGCAATATGATCAAGAAGGTCTTGTAAATAATTATTTAGCTCTAGGTATGACTTTTTGTAATTACCTTCTGCAACAGTTTCTTCAATTTCTTTGGTATAATCTCTAAAGTCATTGTGGTGTTGTTCAAATTCATCAATAATTTCGTGTAAAACAAAATCTGGATGGTTCTTGATTGCAGGGAACAATACATCTTCTTCTTTCCGATGGTGATAACCATCGGCATATTCTCTAAAAAAAGTAATTAATGTAGTTACGATTTCCTTATATTTTTCTGGAAATGATTCCCAAAAATGATCAAGGTTTTCAATAATATTCTCTGTTTCGCATATTATTTCATGCTCATCGAGCATGGTTTGTATTGGATTATGTTTTATAGTCATTTAATTAATTTTCTATATGTTTAAAGTTTTAAAACTTCTGTTTAAATATACATCTATCATTTCTCTGCGGTATTTTCTGGAATACATATCATTTTCTATAGCTCGTGCCCCTTTTACAGCCTTTTTAATAAGCTCACTTTTTTTATCATTTACAGTAGCTTCAACAATTACAACTTTAGGGTCAACACCCGACAAAGCTATTTTTAGTTTTCCATTTTTATCGATTACAACGGCTGAAGTTAATGAAGTAAATTCCAAACTTTCTCTTTCGCGTAATTTGTAAAAATCTGTTTTAAATTCTCTGTTAAGAGGCAGAAAAATAGCAGTTAAAATAGCAGTTTCTGATAAATTTATTGGATTTACACCATCACCTGTATAGATGCTTTCTAACTTTACTCTGTTGATGCTGTTTATATCTATCAATTCAATTTCAGCGTCCATGGCAATGAGTGCAGGAGCGGTATCGGATACCAATTCAGAATAACAAACTTTTTTACCTTGTGTCGCAACACAAATATCTCCGTCACATTTTAAGCAAAAACCTACAGCTTCTCTCCACCATTGCGATTGGTTGTAAAATAGGCAACGATTTTCACACAATACATTCCCACCAATTGTTGCTGTTTTTCTTAGCAATGGAGCTCCTACAGACAATGCAGCTTTAATTAACATTGGAAACTCTTCTGCTATTTCTTTTTTTGATTTTAACTCTTCCAGTATTTCTAAGGCACCAATTCGCAAGTAATCGCCTTCTTTGGTAACTCCTTTTAGTTCTTTGACCTTAGTGATATCAATCAAACAAGGAGAATCTTCGTTTCCCTGAAATCGATTGACCATGATATCTGTTCCTCCTGCCAAATATTTAAAAGATTCTAAATTTGCTTTAGCCATAGCGATAGCTTCGGAAATTTTGGTAGGAATTAAATATGTTTTTTCAGTTATCATTGCTCTCAGTTAACTGTTTCTAAAGGTTTATTTTTTTCTTTTAACGAATTCAAAACTACTTCCGAAGTAATAGGTAGCGAAGTAACTCTCACTCCAACAGCATCATAAATAGCATTTGCAATAGATGGAATAATCGGATGAATAGCTCCTTCACCACATTCTTTAGCTCCAAAAGGACCTTCTGGATCTATGGTTTCCACAATATTAGTATGAATAGGAGGTGTGTCTTTGGTAGTTGGTATCTTGTAATCTATAAAATTACCATTGAGCAATAAACCATCTCTAAATTTCATTTGTTCACTTAAGGTTTGTCCTAATCCCATATGCCACGAACCCTCCAACTGTCCTTCAACAGCTAATGGATTTATTGCTTTTCCGACATCATGTGCTCCCCAGATATTAACTACTTTAATATGACCAGTCTCTTGATCTACATTTACTTCCGTAATAACAGCACCAAAACTATATGATGGGCTTAGTCCTGCTCCTGCTCCTTTAAAATCGCCACCTAATTTTGGTGAATTGTATGCTCCTGATGTATTTAGAGCTCCTACTTTTCTTGTAGCATTTTCAACGGCTTCAACCCAGCTTAAATTAACTTTATTATTATTAGTAAACACCCTTTCGTTTTGGAGGTTCAATTCAGATATATCTACTTCATTAACCTTTGCTACAGCATCCAGTATTTTTTTGCGAAGTTTTTCTGCTGCTTGTTTTGCAGCATTACCAGCCATAAAGGTCACCCGACTTGAATAACTTCCTAAATCGATGGGTGTTAGCGTAGTATCAGCTGACTGTACGAAAATATTATCCATACTTAGACCTAACACTTCTGCAACAATAATGGCTAACATGGTGTCACTTCCTTGTCCAATATCACTTGCTCCTGAACTTATCAAAACCCTACCATCCATATCTACTTTTAAGTGTACCACGGTTTGGGGATACCTGTTCCAGTGTATAGGTAAAGCGCTTCCGCTAATAAAAAAACCACAAGCTACTCCAATTCCATGTCCTTCAGGTAGCTTTCTGAATTTATTTTTCCATTCGGATTGATTCATTACTTTTTTAAGTGATTCTATACTTCCGTTGGAAGTAATTCGGTATTGCCCGATTGTTAAGGTATTCTCATCTAAAAAGTTTTTCAAACGCAACTCACAGGGATCCATTTTTATTTCTTCCGCCAAACGATCTATAATGGTTTCAATAGCGTATCTTGAATTCACGGCACCATGACCTCTCATAGCACCACATTGTGGTTTGTTGGTATAAACCCTTCTGGCTCTGAAACCAAAATTATCTATTTTGTATGGAGCCTGTAATAAAACACCATTGTAATACGAAGTAACGACTCCAAAACTACCATAAGCACCACCATCAATAATAATATCAGCATCTAAAACCTCAAATTTACCTGCTTTACTAACACCCATGTCCATACTCATGGTAGTTGGATGACGACCATGATTGGTTAAAAAAACCTCTTCTCTATTAAAGCGGACTTTTACAGGTTGACCTAATATTCTTGAAAGGTGTGAAACAATAATTTCATGAGGGAAGGGGTCTGATTTACCACCAAAACCACCTCCTAAATAAGGTTTAATTACGCGAACCTGATTCATAGGCATTTCCAATACTTTTGCTAGGTAACGGTGTAAATAATGAGGTACTTGAGTTGCGGTAATGATAGTTAAACCATTCTCATCCCACCAAGCAGTTGCCGCATGAGGTTCTGTAAAACCATGGTTCAATCCTTGAAAATCGAATTCAACATGCACTTTATAATCGGCATTTGCCAAACCTTTCTGTTGGCTACCAAAACGTAATTCAGCCTTTTTATGAATGTTATTGTTAAACTTACAATGTGAATGAATTTGTTCGTCTGTTCCCACATCTTCGCAAGCTTCTTTCATATCAAAAAACGAACGAAGTGGAGAGTATTTTATCTCAACTAATTTACAAGCATGCGCAGCTATTTCTTCGGTATCGGCAGCAATGGCAACAACAATTTCTCCAATATATCTTGTTTTTTTTACAGCCATTGCTGTTTCATCTTGAGAGATTGGTAACACCCCAAATTTAATAGGTAATTCTTTTCCGGTGATTACTGCTTTAACTCCTGCCAGAGCTTCAGCTTTTCTCGTGTTTATTGAAATAATCTTTGCATGTGCATGCGTGCTTCTTACAAATTTACAATGCAATGCATTTTTTATTTTAAAGTCATCTGCATAATCGGCTGTACCTTGTACTTTTTTTATGGCTTCAATGGTTGGTCTTGCATGTCCAACCATTTTATACTTATCATTCTCATTTATCGAAGATTGCTCATCGCTTACATAAGCTTCAACTGCTTCAATAATTTTTTTATACCCTGTACAGCGGCATAAATTTCCGGACAACGCTTCTTTGATATCACTAGTAGTTGGATTTTGATTTTCTTCTAAAAAAGCGAGTGTTGTGATAATCATTCCTGGAGTACAATATCCACATTGAATAGCGCCTTTTTCTACAAATTTTTCTTGAAGTTTATGTAATTTATTTTGATCTGCAACACCTTCTATGGTAGTGATTGTACTTCCTGCAACACGCATCACAGGAGTAATGCAACTTTGTACAGCTTTGCCATTAACAAAAACCGTACAAGCACCACAACTTGCTTGTTCGCATCCTAATTTGGTTCCTGTTAGTTGAATTTTTTCTCTTAAAACCTTGGCAAGTGTATCGTGAGGTTCAGCTACTACATGATATTCTTTTTCGTTAACTATTAATTTAATAATATTCATTAGCTCCTTTTTAACTCGTACCTTTCTTAATGAAAAAAATTAGCTCCTGTTTTATCATATCCCTGCACCTATACTTTTTCCACCATCTACATAAATAATTTGTCCTGTTATATATTTAGTATTTTCATTACTCAAAAAAGACACCGTATTTGCAATGTCTTCAGGTTTACCTATTGCTTTGATTGGTTGTGTCTGAATTAAATTTTCTTGAATATCTTTTGATAGTTTTTGAGTTAATGGCGTATCTATTAATCCTGGTGCGATAGCATTAACAAAAACACCGTATTTGCCAAGTTCTAAAGCCAATACTCTTGTTAATCCTACAATTCCTGCTTTTGAAGCTGAGTAGTTTGATTGCCCTCTATTACCTAACCAAGCTCTAGAAGCAATGTTTATGATTCGCCCTCTTTTTTGTTCACGCATTGCTATTCCTGCAGCTTTACACATTAACCATGTACCTCTTAGATTTACTTCAATCACTTTATCAAAGTTTTTAACAGGCATTTTCCAAATTACATTATCATCAATTATCCCAGCATTATTTACTACTACATCAATACCTTTATATATTTCAATTACGGTTTTAAAAAGCTGATTTACCTCTTTTTCATTACTGATATCACATACAATAAACTTTGCAGAATTACCTAATTCCTTAGCTAAGGCTGCCCCATTCTTTTTATCAACATCAACTAAAATGGTCATATAATTATCATGAACCATACGTTGTGCAATAGCTTTCCCAATGCCCTTAGCAGCTCCAGTAATTATTGATATTTGCTTATCCATTTTTTAATATTTATTAATTTTGCTAATATCAATGAAGATAATTTCTTTCGATCTTTCTATATATCTAGTTGGAACACTATTTCATGTTCATACCTCAAGCAACACTTCTTTTTTATTGCTATAATTACAGATTGATTAAAAATATAAAACCTAAAAACAGGAAAACATGATAAATGTCATTAAAAGTAAGGATTTTTACCGCTTGGGAAAGCTAATTGGTTTCTATTTAAGAGTGTTTAAAAATAAATGACCGAGTTGTTCTCGCTATGAATAAAATTTATTAGAAAATAATGAGATTTCTAATTATTTCATAAGAAATAAAGGTTTTACTTTTTCAAAATTTAATGCGGTAGTTTACTTTGCAAAAGCCCATAAACAAAAGTTCCAACTAAAGCGGAAACTATAACTATTAAAATTGGTATATATCCAGCGCCAACTAAAGTAAACATAGGTCCAGGACAAGCGCCTGCCAAAGCCCACCCTAGACCAAATATAATACCTCCAAAAAGGTAACGCCTTACGCTTTTGTCTTTGGGTTTAATTACTATTTGTTCGCCATAAAATGATTTTACATGATACCTTTTAATAAACTGCACCATAATAATTCCAAGTCCTAGGGCAGATCCAATGATACCATACATGTGGAAGGCTTTAAATTGAAACATTTCGTAAATTCGAAACCAAGAAGCGGCTTCAGATTTATACATTATTATTCCAAAACCTATACCTATTAATAAATAAATAAAACTTTTCATAACTTAAAAAATTAGTGGGAATAATAAGTGAACCATTAATAAACCACCTATAAAAAAACCTATAACGGCAATTAATGAAGGACGTTGTAAATTGCTTAATCCAGAAATGGCATGTCCTGATGTACAACCTCCAGCATAACGAGCTCCAAATCCAACAAGTAACCCTCCTGTTATTAAAATAATTAAACTCTTTGTATTAGTTAAAGCATTTATGCCATACAGTTCTGTTGGTAAATAAGATTTTCCAGCACTGTTAAACCCTAAGTTTCTCAGATTATCAATTACCTCAGGATGTATTGCTACTGAAGTGTCGTTAGATAAAAAATGAGAACCAATAAAGCCGCCAATTATAGCTCCCAAAATAACAATAAGATTCCAACGTTGTGCTTTCCAATCAAACTTAAAAAAATCCACCTTTTTATCGGCTCCACACATGGTGCATATTGTAGTTAGGTTAGAAGACATGCTAAACCTTTTTCCTACCATAAGCAGTATAAACATTATTAATGCAATAAGTGGACCAGCGATATACCAAGGCCAAGGCTCGAAAATTATTTCCATGCTATAATTATTAGTTCTCTCAAGAGCTATCAATATCAATTTCTATTTTTAGCAAAAGAATTCGCTGCAAAAATGAGTTTTTTGAAGTTAATTTCATAATGAAATATAAAAAAGAAAAAAGGCAAGCTCAACGAAGCTTGCCTTGTAATGTTAATTCAATTTTTTTTTAGTTTTTAATTAATAGCAATTAAACATCTTTACCTTTCATCATTTTATTCCAATATAAATAAGGCAGCATATATTTTTTAAGTATCCATAATCTCCAATGTTCTTTTGATGAATCCTTAATAAGCATTTGTTTTAATTTTGGGTCTGGG
>UOEB01000062.1_pt1 | contig 18211 bp, 15 predicted proteins | sample 1989961 | NCBI WGS metagenome assembly UOEB01 (sample SAMEA4712198, study PRJEB27164) | hydrothermal vent metagenome | biome: marine basaltic hydrothermal vent biome; feature: marine hydrothermal vent; material: mineral | place: Pacific Ocean | collected 2011-06-14/2011-07-23 | depth 1691 m | reverse complement strand
CCCCTTTATTCTTAGGGTTTGTATTTAGCAAATTATAGGTTTTACTAGAAATTTCGTCTCTTAAAATAGCATGGCGATGCGAAAATGTACCACGTTCAACATCTTGCCCAGAAATTCTAACATTGTATCCTTCTTCCATCAAACTACCAAACGCAAAAATTTCTGCCATACTCCAATCTAAAGTATTGGTTTCAAAAACCATTTTTGCTCTGTCTCTTAAAATGCGTTCAGCTTTTCTTAAGAATTTAACGCCATTAGGAACTGTTGAAACTATTTTAGCAATGTGTTCTAAATTCTTTTGCGGATATTTTGTGCCTACATTTAGTAATAATCCCTCTAAATCTTGATGCATAAAACTATGCCAAACATTATCCATAAAAGGTTTCACTTTTGTAGCTGCATCTTCTTTCGCTTTATTGAACTCTTTTTCTAATAACGCTTTGTATTCAACAATTAAGTTAGCCGTATACTTTTCATCTATTACGCCTTCATTGATTAATTTACTACTATAAATATCGCGTGGGTTTGGTTGTTTTGCAATAGCTTTATAAAGCTTTGGCTGTGTAAAACGTGGTTCGTCGCCTTCGTTATGCCCATACTTTCTATATCCTAATAAATCAATAAAGACATCACGTTTAAATTTCATTCTAAAATCTAAAGCCATTAAAACGGCATGAGTTACTGCCTCAACATCATCTGCATTAACATGTAAAACAGGAGATAGCGTAACCTTTGCAACATCTGTACAATAAGTACTTGATCGTGCATCTAAATAGTTTGTAGTAAATCCTATCTGGTTGTTAACTACAATATGAATTGTACCTCCAGTTGAATAGCCTTTTAACTTACTCATCTGTATAAGTTCATAAGCAATGCCTTGCCCTGCTATAGCAGCATCTCCATGCACTATTATAGGTACTATTTTTGAAGAATCTCCTTGATATTCTTCGTCTATTTTGGCGCGAGTAATTCCTTCGGCAACCGAACCTACTGTTTCTAAATGAGACGGGTTGGGTACCAAATTCATTGTAATTTCTTTATTGCTCTTTAATGTTTTTTTTAGGGTTGATCCTAAATGGTATTTTACATCGCCATCAAAATCGTCTTCTGCATAATCTTTACCTTCAAATTCGTTAAAAAGTTCGCGAATTGGTTTTCTAAAAATATTAACCAAAGTATTTAACCTGCCTCGATGTGACATTCCAAGAACAAATTCATCAACATCGTATTGTTCGGCTGCAATTCTTACTATAGCTCCTAAAGCAGGAATAAGTGTTTCTCCACCTTCTAACGAAAATCGTTTTTGGCCCACATATTTAGTTTGCAAAAACTGTTCAAATGTAACTGCCTGTGTTAATTTAGAAAGCACATATCGTTTTGTTTCTGGCGAGTAATCTGGATGATTATTATTTTTGTTTAACTTATTTTGCCACCACTGAATCTCTTCAGGTGTACGAATATACATGTACTCAATACCAATGGAATCGCAATAAATTTCTTCGAGATGAAAAATAATCTTATCTAATGTCTGCGGACCAATACCTATAATTTCTCCTGCGTTAAAAATGGTAGTTAAATCTTCTTTTGACAGTCCAAAATTTTCAATATCTAATGTTGGGGTGTATTGCCTGCGAGTTCTTACTGGGTTTGTTTTTGTAAATAAGTGCCCTCTACTTCTATAGCTATCAATTAGTTTTATAACTTGAAATTCCTTTTGAAGGTGCTCTGGAATTTGAGTTGTAGCGCCTTCAACAATTTCTCCATTTGCTCCAAAATTTTCAGTACCAAAATCATAGCCCTGAAAAAAAGCTCTCCAACTGGGCTCAACAGCATCTGGATCCTTTATATATTGATCGTACAATTCGGCAAAATATGCAGTATGCGCAGCATTTAAAAAAGAATATTTATCCATTATATATAATGAGATGTTCTTGTTTCAATAATTTTTTTCAAAAATACAACTTTTAACAAAATGGGGTGCTCTTTTTATATATTTATAACAATCATTTCTAAGGTTTTAAACAAACTGAAAAAAAATGAAAATTTTAAAAAAAGTTGGAGGAAATTATTCCTAAAAAGGCAAAAAAACTTTGCCTTGCTTAATTAGTGTAGAAAACTCTTTTATTGTTCTGTCTTGAAGTACTTTTATGAACTTTGTCTTTATTGGATACACCAATTCATGTAAAGGACATGGTTTTTCTAAATTACATTTTTCTAAACTTAACACACATGCCTGTAATCTTTTTTCTCCATCAATAATATTTATAATATCCATTAAGGAATTATCCATATTTGCATTACTTAAATAAAATCCTCCTTTTGGACCCCTTGAAGAAGAAATAATATTCTTTTTAGAAAGTTCTTGTAAAAGTTTAGCAATATATGCTTGAGGCACATTTATGGGTTCAGAAATATCTTTCACCATTATTTTTTTATTATCTTTAGAATTTAACGCTAAAAATAAAACTGCTTTAATAGCATACTTCGACGAATTTGAAAGCATCTAAATCTTGATTTTAGGAAAATCAAAAATAAAAAGACATTTACATCCTAAATATGATTTTTGTCATATTTTAATATTCAAGAGGGTTATATTTTTGGCATATTAATTTACCAAACAAACAATATAAAATCATGAAAACACTAAAAATCTTAACACTAGTATTAACCTTACTAATACTAAGCTGCGGAGGTGGAGAAGAAAAAAAAGAATCCTCAAAGGTAAAACTCAAAACTCAAACCACGGAAAAGAAAACCGCAGTTAAAAAAACTACAACAAAAGCTTCTGAAACAATTGACCTTACCAATAAAGGTGTTGGTCCTATTAAATCTGTTACTTTAGGTGCGGAAATAGACCAAGCCATGGCTGCAAAAGGCGCAGAAATTTATAAAAAAATGTGTACTGCTTGCCATAAACCAACCAAGAAATTTATTGGTCCCGCTCCTATAGGCGTATTATCTAGACGTACTCCTGAATGGATTATGAATATGATATTAGATCCTGAAGATATGGTAGCAAAAGATCCTTTAGCAAAAAAATTGCTTATGGAATTTAATGGCTCTCCTATGGCGAACCAAAATCTATCAGAAGAGGAAGCTAGAGCCGTACTTGAATATTTTAGAACATTAAAATAGAATAATATGAAAACTAACATTAAAATGTTGCTTAGTGTAATTGTTGTATTCATTTTTATTGGATGTAAAAATGACGGAAAACAAGAAACAAGCACAACCAAAAAAACAGAAGTTAAAGTAGACAAAACAAAAGGACAAGCTTTTATTAAAGATGATGATTCTACACCAAATGTTTTACAAATAGCAATTGGCTCACCGGATCATACAACTTTAGTTGCTGCCGTACAAGCGGCTGATTTAGAAAATTCTCTTGTAAATGCAGGCCCATTAATGGTCTTTGCGCCAACAAATGCAGCTTTTGATGCTTTGCCTGAAGGTACTGTAGAAAATTTATTAAAGCCAGAAAATAAAGCGGCTTTAGCAAATATTTTAAAGTATCATGTTACTCCTGGGAACTATTCTAAAGAGTTTCTTAAGAAGTTTAAAAAATTGGGGCAAGCTAATAATGACTATGTAAAAGTAGAAGTAAAAGGCGATGATGTATATGTGGGAGGTGCTAAAATAATTGCTAGTATTAAAGCAGGAAACGGGATAGTACATGTAATTGATAAGGTGCTTTTGCCTCCTACTAAAGGAAATTAAAACATTTAAAAACTAACAAATATTAATAATGAAAAATATATTTAAAATTTCAACTGGATTTCTAATAATTGCAATTGCATTTACGAGTTGTAATAATGGTGATTCTTCTAAGACAAAGGGTGCATTATCATCTAGTGCCGCCGAACAAGTTTATGTTGCACCTGGAGAACATGATGAGTTTTATGCATTCTTATCTGGTGGGTTTAGTGGTCAATTATCAGTATATGGTTTACCATCTGGTAGATTGTTTAAAGTAATTCCTGTATTCTCGCAAGATGCAGAAAAAGCTTATGGGTATAATGAAGAAACAAAACCTATGTTAATGACCTCGTTTGGTGAAATTCCATGGGGAGATGCTCACCATCCAGATATTTCTCAAACAAATGGTATATTGGATGGTCGTTGGGTATTTATAAACGAAAATAATACACCACGAATTGCAAGGATTGATCTTACAACTTTTGAAACTGTTGAAATAATTGAAATTCCAAACTCAGCCGGTAATCATAGTTCTTCCTATGTTACTGACAATACAGAGTATGTGATTGCTGGCACACGTTTTAGTGTTCCTGTACCACAACGGGACATGCCAATTAAAGACTATAAAGGAAACTTTAAAGGAGCATTATCATTCCTTAAAGTTGATCCAGATAGCGGTCAAATGGATTTATCTTTTCAAATATTAATGCCAGGATTTGATTATGATAAAGCACACCCTGGACGTGGAAAATCTGATGGTTGGTTTTTCTACACAACTTACAATACAGAAGAAGCAAATACTCTGCTAGAAGTAAATGCATCACAAAACGATAAAGATTTTATTGCTGCTGTAAACTGGAAAAAAGCCGAAGAATATATAAAAGCTGGTAAATTTAAAACCATGCCTGCTAAATATGCACACAATATCTATAATGATGAAACTCATTCAGCTACTACTACTTGGGGAACATCAGTAAAAGTACTAGACCCAGCCGAATGTCCTGGATTGGTATATTTCTTACCAACACCAAAATCGCCACATGGCTGTGATGTTGACCCAACAGGAGAGTACATTGTTGGTAGCGGTAAATTAGCTGCTAGTTTAACAGTACATTCATTTACAAAAATGTTGGACGCCATTAAAAATGAAAAATTTGCAGGCGAAGCTTATGGTATTCCTATCTTAAATTTTGAAGATGTTTTAGCAGGAACAGTAGAGCAACCTGGATTAGGACCTTTACATACCGAATTTGATAATAAAGGAAATGCCTATACAACTTTCTTTATTTCATCTGAAGTTGTAAAATGGAAATTAGGAACTTGGGAAATTTTAGATAGACAACCAGCATTTTATTCTCCAGGGCATTTAATGATTCCTGGTGGAAACTCACAGAAACCTTTTGGGAAATATTTAGTGTCTATGAATAAAATTACTAAAGACCGTTATTTGCCAACTGGACCTGAAGTATGCCAATCCGCTCAATTGTTTGATATTTCTGGCGATAAGATGAAACTTTTGCTAGACTTCCCAACAATAGGAGAACCACATTATGCTGCTGGAATTCCTGCTAATTTAATAGCTCCAAAATCTAAAAAAATATTTAAATTAGCCGATAACAAACACCCATTTGCTACTACAAGTGATGCCGATGCAAGAGTTGAACGTGATGGAAATAATGTTCATATATATATGACTACTATTAGAAGCCACTTCAATCCAGATAATATTGAAGGTGTAAAAGTAGGCGATAAAGTATATTTTCACGTCACTAATTTAGAACAAGATTACGATGTACCACATGGTGTAAGTATGATTGGAGCAAATACGTCCGAAGTATTAATTATGCCTGGGCAAACCGAAACCTTCGTTTGGTATCCTAAACAAGTTGGGGTTTGGCCATTCTATTGTACCGATTTCTGTTCGGCTCTACACCAAGAAATGCAAGGATATATTAGAGTATCTCCAAAAAATTCAAACATAGAATTGTCTTGGGGTCTTGGAGAAGATTAAACTAATTTTAATTAGGAGAATTTTGTTTTAGTGTTTATTTTCCTGATAAGGCGAGAGTTAATTATTTCGCTCTCGCCTTTTATTTTTATTAAAACTATTAAACACTAATTTAAATTTTATTAAACACTAAAGAGCAATGAAAAAGTCAAGACTTTTAATGTTGTTAGCAGCATTATTACCACTGGGGTTGTTTATTTTTCCGTTATGGAATATCACTTTAGAAGCACCTCAATACCCAATTCCTTTGGGGATGAATATCCATATTAATGATTTTTCTGATGCTAATCCCTTTGATATTAAAAATATCAATTTAATGAATCATTATGTTGGTATGAAATACATTCCTGACGCAATTCCAGAATTTAAAATATTTCCTGCTGGTATTATCATTACCACAATCATTGGGCTTATCATTGGATTTAAATTTAATTATAAATGGTTTTTAGGGTGGTTTATTTTAATGATTGTTTTAAGCCTTGCCGGACTTTACGACTTTTATTTATGGGAACATGATTATGGTAATAATCTTGATCCAAAAGCCATTATGAAGTTCACTAATCCTGATGGCTCAATAATGGGCTTTCAACCGCCTTTGTTTGGGTCTAAAGATATTCTTAATTTTACGGCACACTCTTATCCGCGTTTAGGTGCTTTGTTTTTAGCTTTAGGAATCGCTGTTTCGTTAATTGCCTTTCTTGTTGGTAAGAAAGAAAGCAAAAGTATTACTGCTTCTTAGTATTAATACTACATTAAAACACTAAAATGAAAAATGCTAAGCATTTTCACGAACTCTATGTAATTAAGAGTACCGTGAATAAAACACTAAAACAAATAATAATACCAGTTGTATTTCTTGTTACGTTAAATTGTAGCAATGCACCTCAGCCCATAAATTATGGTCAAGAAGGTTGTCGCTTTTGTAAAATGACTATTGTAGATAAACTACATGCAGCCCAAATTGTAACAAAAAAAGGAAAGTCATATACATTTGACGCTACAGAATGTATGGTTAATTTCTTAAAAGAGTTTGACACCTCTAAAATAAAATTGTATTTAACTACAAACTATTCAAATCCAGAAGAGCTGATTGATGCTACTAGTGCTACCTTTTTAATAAGTAAAAACATCCCAAGCCCTATGGGTGCTTTTATTTCAGGATTTAAGAATAAAGAGGATGCTATTAAAACACAATCTGAACAAGGTGGCGATTTATATACTTGGAATACACTTTTAGAACATTTAAAAAACAGTAATAAGTGAAAAAGATAATTGTTTTATTAATTACCCTCTTATTTTTTTCTGTGTCTTCATTATATGCCGAAACCATTATAGTATGTAAAACTTGTAAAGTTAATTCTATTAAAGAAGCCATAGCTATGGCTGAAGACTTTGATACAATTAGAGTACAAAAAGGTACTTATAAAGAATTTGATATTATTATAAATAAGCCTTTAACCATAATTGGTGAAAATCTCCCTGTAATTGATGGTGAATTAAAAGGAGAGATTATTACCATTATTTCAGACAATGTAACTATTGATGGCTTGTTTATTAAAAATGTGGGCAGAAGTTATACCAAAGATTTTGCTGCTATTCGCATAAGAAAAAGTAAAAAATTTGAAATTAAAAACTTAATTCTTGAAAACCTCTTCTTTGGTATTTATCTTGAAAAATCAAGTCATGGTAAAGTATATAACAATAGAATAATTGGTGATGCTGTTGAAGAATATAACTCTGGCAATGGCATACAATTGTGGTATAGTCAAAATATTGTTATTGAAAATAATTTTATACAAGGTGTTAGAGATGGTATTTATTTAGAATTCTCTGATAACTGTATAATAAAAAATAATGTAAGCACTAAAAACGTTCGATACGGTTTGCATTTTATGTTTTCAGACAATGATGTTTATGAGAGTAACACGTTTCAAGAAAATGGCGCAGGTGTTGCTGTTATGTTTTCAAAAAAAATAAAAATGTTTAATAACCTCTTTAAAGAAAATTGGGGTTCGGCATCTTATGGTTTACTTTTAAAAGAGATAAATGACGCTGAGATAATAGGTAATACTTTTGAAAAAAACACTATTGGAATTAATATTGAAGGGACTAATAGAATTAATTACAAAAACAATGATTTTATTAGAAATGGCTGGGCAATGAAAGTACGTGGCGCCTGTTATGCTAACAAGTTTCTAAGTAATAATTTTTTATATAATTCTTTTGATGTCTCCTACAATAGTAAGATAAACGATAATGAATTTGATAATAATTACTGGAGCAATTATACGGGTTACGACTTAGATAAAAATGGTATTGGCGACGTCCCTTACAGACCTGTAAAATTATTTTCTTACATTGTAAATCGTACACCTGAAACTATTATTTTATTGAGAAGTTTATTTATAGATATTATAGATTTTTCTGAAAAAGTGTCTCCAGTTTTTACACCAGACAACTTATTGGATAATAACCCTGCAATTAAAAGAATAGAATGGTAACTATAGAAAATTTACATAAAAAATTTAATAAAAATATAGTATTAAGCGGTGTGAATCTTAATATAAACGAGGGAGGAATCTTTGCTGTTTTAGGCCCAAATGGATCAGGGAAAACAACGTTAATAAAATCTATTTTAGGAATGGTTATTCCAAATAAAGGAAAAATCACTGTCCTTGGCGACAACATAAAAAATCATTCTAACTATAGAAATAAAATTAATTATTTACCCCAAATCGCAAACTTTCCAAGTAACCTTAGAGTTAAAGAATTAATTAAAATGATTAAGGATTTACGAGGAAACACCTCCGAGGATAAACGCTTAATAAACCTCTTTAAATTAGAACCGTTTTTAGATAAAAAACTAGGAAACCTCTCAGGAGGAACAAAACAAAAAGTGAATATAGTTTTAACTTTTATGTTTGATAGCCCTTTAATTATTTTAGACGAACCAACTACGGGTTTGGATCCTATTTCTTTAATACGTTTAAAAGAGTTAATTCAAGGCGAAAAGGCTAAGGGAAAAACCATTTTAATAACATCGCACATTATGAGTTTTGTTGAAGAAGTATCTGACGAAATTGTGTTTTTACTAGAAGGGGAAATATACTTTAAAGGAAGTATAAAAGAACTTAAAACAAAAACAAATCAGAACGATTTTGAACATGCAATAGCATCTATATTAACTGAAAATCATGCTTAAAATATTAAAATATAGTTTTTTTGATTTAATGCGTAGCCGATGGAGTTATGTGTATTTTGCTTTTTATTTACTGCTTGGAGTTGTTTTACTGTTTTTAAACAACGACCTCTCTAAAGCTGTAATAACCTTAATGAATGTTATTATCGTACTTGTACCATTAATAGGAACCATTTTTGGCGTCATGTACTATTACGACTCTAAAGAATTTACCGAGCTTTTACTAGCCCAACCTCTAAAACGCTCGTCTATATTTTTAGGACAATATTTAGGTGTTGCCTTATCGCTTTCTATGAGTTTAATTTTAGGATTAGGACTCCCATTTGTGTTTTACGGTTTATTTAAGTCTAATGCCATTTGGGATTTTTCACTACTTCTCATTACTGGTGCTTTCCTCACTTTTATATTTACAGCTTTAGCCTTCAACATTGCGCTATCTAACGAAAACAAGATTAAAGGCTTTGGTTATGCTATATTGCTTTGGCTATTTTTAGCTGTAATTTATGATGGTATATTCTTAATGTCTTTAGTGCTTTTTGAAGATTATCCACTAGATAAATTATCCCTTTTTGGATCTATGCTAAATCCTATCGATCTTTCGAGAACTCTTATCCTTCTTAAACTAGATATTTCAGCATTACTAGGATACACTGGAGCTGTTTTTAAACAGTTTTTTGGCACCAATTTTGGTTTGATTGTCTCAATGACAATGCTTTCGGTTTGGGTGGTTTTACCTGTTCTTAGAATTGTCTATAAATCAAAAAAGAAAGATTTTTAGTAATTATTTCTATACCATATTTTTTGCCACTCGCGCAATAATATTAAAAAAGAAACGTGTTCAGAAAGCAAAACAATATCGCTACCATCAAGCTGCTTTACTTTGGTCTCTGGAACATCAATAATGTAAAGCAGATTAAGATACTCTGCGAATTTCTCTTGAATTAGATGGAAAATAGTTTCATGAAGCATCTGCTTTAAACTTGAAGGTAAAATGTTTTCATCAAAATCTAAATCAATATTCGCTAATAAAAAATCTTTTTTAAGTTGATGGATTAATTTTTTGTAGAGCCCTATTTGATTTGCCTCTTCAATTAAATTTTCAAAAGTAGATGGTATTTTCATCTGTTCATTTTTTGTGTAATTGAAATTCAAATCATAAGTGTTTCACTATACATTTCTACTCATTAAAGTAGTGCCAAGTTGTTTTAAAGCAGATTTATTATCTTCAGAAATAGGTATTGAATTTAGTACCGCAAATGCCTTTTGTGTATAATTTTCAATTTCTCGCTGCGTTTCTTTTGATGAACCGCTAGCTTCAAAAATGTGCTTAACTCTCTCAATCTTATGCGCGCTGTTGTTAGGTGTTAAACGAAAGAGGTCTTTCAACTCTTGTTGTTCTTCAACAGAAGAAAATTCAAGTGCTTTAATATATAAATACGTTTTTTTATTTTCAATAATGTCTCCTCCAATTTGTTTCCCAAAGGTTTCAGTATTTCCAAATGCATCTAAATAATCATCTTGCAACTGAAAAGCAATTCCCAGATTTTTCCCAAACTCATAAATTAGACTTTGCTCTTTTTGTGGTGCTTTTGCTATAATAGCTCCCATCTGCATTGCAGCTGCAACCAAAACCGCAGTTTTGTATTCAATCATTTTTAAATACTCCGTAATGGTAACATTATCCCTCGTTTCAAAATCAATGTCGTATTGCTGGCCTTCACAAACTTCAAGGGCTGTTTTACTAAATAGTTTTGCTAATGCCTTAAAAGTACCATCATCATAATTTTCAAAAAGTTGATATGCCATAATTAGCATAGCATCTCCAGATAAAATTCCAGTATTGATATCCCATTTTTCATGTACAGTACGCTGCCCTCTACGCAAAGGTGCGCCATCCATAATATCGTCATGAACCAAAGAAAAATTATGAAATACTTCTACACTCAAGGCTGCATTTAAAGCTGTTTTATAATTCCCATCAAAAATCTCAGTAGTCATTAAAGTTAAAACAGGTCGTAAACGCTTCCCGCCTAAACCTAATATATATTGAATAGGCTCGTATAAGTTTTTCGGCTCTTTGGTCTTTGAATGTTGTTCTAAAAAATTTAGAAATTCTTTTTGATATGATTCAATTGATAGCATATCACAAAAATAAACCAATTCAGCACAATTAAAAGTACATCTACAAATGAACCGTTAAAAAAATCATAAAACTTTGGAAACTTTTTTTGTTTTTAAAGTTTCCTGTAATATATTTGCAACCTATTATGAAACAAAAAATTATACTTAAATCTGCTGAACTGTTCTTAAACTATGGGTTTAAGAGTGTTACTATGGACGATTTGGCTAATAAGTTAGGCATTTCCAAAAAAACTATATATCAGCATTTCGAGAACAAAACCAAGCTAGTAGAGGCTACTACAATGTACTTGTTTAATCAAATATCTCATGGTATTGATTGCATTTGCGCTTTAGAAAAAAACCCTATTGAGGAATTTTACGATATCAAAAAACTGGTAATGGATCATTTAAATGACGAAAAATCTTCGCCTCAATACCAGCTACAAAAATATTATCCGCAAATTTTCGCTACGCTAAAGAAAAAGCAATTTGATATTATGCAAGATTGTGTAAAAGAAAATTTAGAGCGTGGCATTAAGCAAAAATTATTTAGAGAAAATTTAAATATTGAATTTATTTCAAGAATATATTTTAGTTCTATAATAGCAATTAAAGACAAAGATTTATTCCCTTATAAGCAGTTTTCTATGGATATGCTTATGGAGCATTATTTAGAATACCATATAAGAGGCATTTGTACGCCGAAAGGATTAGATTTTCTAAATCAATTAACAAATTCATATCAATCATAAAATGTCAAAAAAAATACCCTTTTTATTCATATTTTTATACTCAATCATAGGATTTTCACAAGAATCTAACAATAGATTTAGTTTACAAGAAGCCATAGATTACGCACTAGAAAACAACCGAACTTCAAAAAATGCAACACTTGATGTTGAAGCAGCCAAACAGCGAAAATGGGAAACTATTTCTACAGGATTACCACAGATAAACGCATCCATAGGTTACAATAAATGGTTACAACAACAATTATCTTTAATTCCTGCAGAATTTTTTGGAGGCAATCAGGGAGAATTTGTTGAAATCGCTTTTGGAACAAAACAATCTATAAATGCTAGAATAACGCTTGAGCAAAAAATATTTGATGGGTCTTATTTAGTTGGGTTACAATCGGCTAAAGTCTTTTTAGATATTTCTAAAAATGCTAAAGAAAAAACTGATCTCGAAGTTAGAAAAGCTGTAATTAACGCTTATGGAAATGTATTATTAGCCGAAGAAAGTGTGTTCATCCTAGAGCGAAATGAGGCTGTATTACTAAAAAACCTATATGAAACCACTAAAATTTATGAAAATGGTTTGGGTGAGGAAGAAAGTGTTGAGCAGCTTCAAATTACTTTATCAAGCATACAAAGTAGTTTAAAAAATGCAACACGATTAAAAGTAATTGCACATCAAATGTTTAATATTACGCTTGGATTAGACCTTAATACAGACACACAATTAACTGATGATTTGCAAGGTTTAACATCACAAAACATTGTTTTGAGTTTATTAGACGCCGATGAAGATGTTGAAAATACTGTTGATTATCAAATCGCTGAAAACGATAAAGTATCTAAAGAACTCTTATTAAAACTTGAAAAAAGCAAAGCACTTCCAACTATAAATGCATTTGTTAATGGGGTTTATGATGGCTATAACGACAATTTTAAATTTTTAAAAAAAGAGCAGCAATGGCTTGGATCTTCTTTATTTGGTTTTAATGTAAACATTCCAATATTTAGCTCACTTGGAAGAACTGCAGCTACACAACGCGCTAAAATTAATCTTGAAAAAGCAAAAGAAGATTTAACTGAAACTGAACAAAAATTAAAGCTTCAAATTGCATCAGCTAAAAGTGATTACCAATTTGCCATTGAAGATTACGAAAACAAAAAGCAAAATCTAAACTTAGCTGAACGTATTGAGAAAAAAAATCAAACAAAGTTTTTTGAGGGGATTGCTTCTAGTTTTGAATTAAGACAAGCACAAACCCAATTATATAGTTCTCAACAAGACTATTTACAAGCTATGCTTGATGTAATTAATAAAAAAGCTGAACTCGAAACTGTACTAAATGAAATCCCAAAAAACTAATCAGTCAAAAAATAAAATAATCATGAAAAACATATTCGTAATACTAATAACATCACTCATTTTATCTTCCTGTGGAGAAAATAAAAATCAGTCTATAGAAGATATATTGGCTTCTAATAATTTGGAGCAAATTCGAAAAAAGAAATCGGAACTAGATACTGAAAAACAAAAACTCTCTTCAGATCTTAAACAACTTGAAGCTAAGATTAAGGAGTTAGACCCTCAAGAAAAAATTCCTTTAATAACAACTTTTGCTATTAATGAAGCTATTTTTAATCACTACATCGAGCTACAAGGTAATGTAAGCACCAAACAAAATCTGGTTATTTATCCTGAATTCTCTGGGTTTCTTTTTCGTGTTTATGTAAAAGAAGGGCAACACGTATCTAAAGGACAAATCTTAGCAAAAATTGATGATGGTGGTTTAAGCCAGCAAGTAGCACAATTACAAATTCAAGTAGATTTAGCAAAAACTACTTTTGAGCGTCAAGAGCGTCTTTGGAACCAAAAGATTGGAAGTGAAATCCAATATTTGCAAGCAAAATCAAGTTACGAATCACAACAAAAAGCGGTTAGTCAATTACAAAAACAAGTTGATAAAACAATTGTTCGTGCGCCTTTTTCTGGGACTATAGACGATGTTATTACTGAACAAGGAAGTGTTGTAGCTCCAGGACAATCTCAACTATTTAGAATTGTAAATCTAAAAAACATGTACATTGAAGTTGATGTGCCAGAACGTTATATCACAAATGTTGTGTCTGGAAAAGATGTTCAAGTAAATTTTCCAATTCTTGGAAAAACAATGGATGCTAAAATACGACAAGCAGGAAACTTTATTAATCCTGCAAACCGAACTTTTAAAATTGAAGTTCCTGTACCCAATAAAGATAAATCTATTAAGCCTAACTTAACAGCTAAGCTTAAAATAAACGATTACACCAACCCAAACGCTATACTAATCCCTCAAAATATTATATCTGAAAATGCTCAAGGGCAACAGTATGTTTATACTATAACTAATAAAAACAACAATAAGGCTAAAGCACAACGTGTAATTATTAAAACAGGAAGAACACAAGGAGACTACATAGAAGTGCTTTCTGGTTTACTTCACGGCAATGAAATTATTGATGAAGGTGCAAGAAGTGTTAAAGATGGACAAGAAGTAAAAATTCTTGAGGTTGTAGAAACTAACTCTGCCAACTAAAAAAAGAAAAAATGACCAAAAAAGAAAAAAAAGTACATAAAGAGTTTGGACTATCATCTTGGGCTATCAATAATAAAACAACAATGTATGTGTTGATTGCGGTAATATTTGTTCTTGGAACTGGAGCTTATTTTAGTATGCCCAGAGAAAACTTCCCCGAAATAAAAGAAACCAAAATTTACATTAGTTCTATATACCCTGGAAATACTGCAGAAGATATTGAAAAACTAATTACTGACCCCATAGAGGATAAGTTAAAAACGGTAAGTAATGTGGTTGAAATTACCTCAACATCTCAGGAAGACTATTCCATGGTTATTGTAGAATTTGATGAAAACATAAGTGTTGAAGCCGCCAAACAAAAAGTAAAAGACGAAGTTGATTCTGAAGCATCTGGCGAAGATTGGCCAACATTTAATAATGCTAAAGTAGAGCCAAATGTGTTCGACTTAAGTATGTCTGAAGAAATTCCAATACTTAACATTAACATCTCTGGAGATTATCCTGTGGATAAGCTGAAAGAATATGGAGAATATCTTGAAGACGAAATTGAAGGGCTTCAAGAAATAAAGCAAGTAGATATTCGTGGTGCTCAAGACAAAGAAGTAGAAGTGGCTGTAGACATCTACAAAATGATGGCTGCTAAAGTAAGTTTTGACGATGTTATAAATACGATTAACAGAGAAAACATAACCATGTCTGCCGGCAACTTAATTACAAGTGGACAACGACGTACTATTAGGATTATAGGAGAAGTAGAATCGCCTAAAGAATTGGAAAACTTTGTTGTAAAATCAGAAAAAGGAAGTTCCATTTACCTTAAAGATATTGCCAAAGTAACCTTTAAAGATGAAGACAAAACCACATATGCAAGAGAATTTGGAGCTCCTGTTGTGATGCTCGATGTAAAAAAACGTGCTGGAAAAAATATGGTTGCAGCCGCAGAGCAAATTCAGGTTATTGTAGACAATGCTATTACAAATGTATTCCCTCCAGACTTAAAAGTAACTATAGCCAATGACCAATCTTCAAAAACTATTGGAATGGTTGATGACTTGGTAAACAACATCATTTTTGGAATTATATTAGTAGTAACCGTTCTAATGTTCTTTTTAGGCTTTAAAAACGCTTTATTTGTTGGGTTTGCAATTCCTATGTCTATGTTTATGTCTCTCATGATACTAAATGCAATAGGCTATACAATGAACACCATGATTCTATTTGGGTTAATTATGGGGCTTGGTATGTTGGTAGATAATGGTATTGTAGTGGTAGAAAACGTCTATCGACTAATGAGTGAAGGTATGCCTCGTATTGAAGCAGCCAAAAAGGGAATTGGCGAAATTGCTTTTCCTATTATTATCTCAACGGCAACAACAGTAGCTGCATTTATTCCATTAGGATTATGGCCAGGAGTTATGGGACAATTTATGATTTACTTCCCCATTACCCTATCGGTTGTATTAGGTTCTTCTTTGTTTGTTGCTATTTTCTTCAACTCCGTTTTGGTCTCTCAATTTATGACTACTGAAGACAAAGATATGCCTTTAAAACGTATCATTTTTATATCCTTAACCATTACCGTAATTGGCCTCCTTATTTTATTTTTTGGAGGTGAATATAGAGCCATTGGTAGCCTTATGGTATTTACAGCCATTATGCTTTGGGTATATCGTTTGTTTTTACGAAAATGGGCAAATCAGTTCCAAAGAAACGCCCTTCCAAGATTAGAACGCTTTTATGAAAGAATTATACGCGCATCGTTACATGGAAAAAAGCCTATATTAATTTCTATTGGAACATTTGCCTTATTAATAGCCGCCTTTATTGGTTTTGGAGAATCGATTGATAGCAAACGTACTAAAATAGAATTCTTTCCGAGTAATACTCCAAATCAAATTATTGTCTATATAGAATATCCTGAAGGCACAGACATTAAAAAAACCAATGCTATTACCAAAGATATTGAAGGGCGTGTTTATACTATCATAAATCAAGACATTTATAAAGATGGTGATTATAATTTTTTAACCGAAAGTGCAGTCTCTCAAGTAGGTGAAGGCGCAGGAAATCCAGAAACTGATAGTGGTTCTGCTGCCGAAATGCCACATCGAGGAAAAATTACTGCAACAATGCGAGAGTTTAAATTTAGACGAGGTGCAGATAGTGAGGCGCTTCTTAAAAAAGTACAAGACGCTTTAAAAGATGTTTATGCAGGAGTTACTATCTCCGTTGAAAAAGATAATATTGGACCTCCTGTTGGATATCCTATTAACATTGAATTAGAAGGTAATGATTATTCTGAATTAATTGCATCAGCTGAAAAAATGCGCGATTATATTAACTCTAAAAACATACAAGGTATTGAAGAGTTAAAAATAGATGTTAATAAATCAAAACCCTCAATGCAAGTACATATTGATCGTAAAAAAGCTGGGGAATTAGGCGTAACAGCAGGACAAGTTGGACAACAATTACGTAATGCTATTTTTGGAGCTAAGGCTGGTGTATATAAAAAAGAAGGAGAAGATTATGATATATATGTACGCTTTAATAAAGAAAACAGATATAACAAAAGTGCGCTCTTTAATCAAAAAATTACCTTTAGAGATCAAGCCACAGGAAAAATTAAGGAAATTCCTGTGTCTGCCGTTGCTAAACAAAACAATACTTCTGGTTTTAGTGCCATAAAACACAAAGATGTTAAACGCGTAGTTACATTATATTCTGCATTAGCTTCTGGGTTTACTGATGCTAGTGCTATTGTAGCACAGATTCAGAATGAAATGAAAAATTTTACTGAATTATCTAAAACGGTAAAGATTGATTTCACAGGGCAAATTGAAGAGCAAGAAAAGCAAATGTCTTTTTTAATGGGTGCATTTATTAAAGGATTAGGATTAATATTCTTTATTTTAATTTTTCAATTCAATTCAGTATCAAAACCTGGAATCATAATGCTTGCCATTTTCTTGAGTCTCATTGGTGTATTTGGAGGTTTGGTAATTACAGGCAATGCATTTGTAATAATGATGACCATGATGGGGATTATTTCCCTCGCAGGAATTGTTGTAAATAATGGTGTTGTACTTCTTGATTATACCCAATTACTAATAGATAGAAAAAAAGTTGAACTTCACTTAGAAGATAATGAGTATTTAAATAATAATGATTTGTTAGAAGCAATTGTAAAAGGAGGTAAAGCGCGTTTACGTCCAGTGTTATTAACTGCAATAACTACTATTTTAGGATTAGTTCCATTAGCAACAGGTTTAAATATTAATTTCTTTACTTTATTCAGCGATTTTAATCCTAATATATATGTTGGTGGAGATAATGTTGTTTTTTGGGGACCTTTAGCTTGGACTGTTATTTATGGTTTATTTGTGGCTACCTTTTTAACATTAATTGTGGTTCCAGTATTGTTCTATTTAGTAACTAGATTTAAAGTATGGTTGCGAAATAAAACATCTAGTAAACTAGTAATTGAAAAGCAATAAATACTCTTTAAGTTTATTAGGTACAAACAAAAAAACTCCTCAATATTTGTTGAGGAGTTTTTAATAATAGTTAACTTAATTATTATTGATTTTCGTCAAATGGAATTGGTATTGTAGAAGGAACCATATCTCCTGGTCTATCATTAGGTAATTCACTAAGTCTACCAAATCGTCTCATATCAACCCATCTGTGACTTTCTCCAAATAAAGAATAGCGTCGTTGCTTTAACATTTCATCTTCTAATGCGTTAGGTGTTAATGCTCCTGCATAATCAGGCAAACCAGCAGCATTTCTAATTACATTAAGAGCATTTACAGCATCCGTTGGATTAGTCACCATATTTGCTTCAGCAAATAATAAAATCAATTCTTCATTT
>UOEB01000196.1_pt1 | contig 18652 bp, 11 predicted proteins | sample 1989961 | NCBI WGS metagenome assembly UOEB01 (sample SAMEA4712198, study PRJEB27164) | hydrothermal vent metagenome | biome: marine basaltic hydrothermal vent biome; feature: marine hydrothermal vent; material: mineral | place: Pacific Ocean | collected 2011-06-14/2011-07-23 | depth 1691 m | reverse complement strand
TTTTAAAAAAGGAGATACTGAAGGCATAGTGAACTATGCCTTATCACTAAAAGATGTAATTTTTGCTGTTATCTTCATAGAAGATAGAAAAGAGCGTATTATTAAAATATCCTTGAGGTCAAAAGGTAATTTTGACGTTAATGCATTTGCTCGTAATCACTTTAATGGTGGAGGGCATACTAATGCTGCAGGAGGACGGAGCGAATTAGATTTAAAAAGCACCATTGATAAATTTATTAGTATATTACCCAATTATAAAAATGACCTCAAATCATGAGAAAATTTATTACCATAATCTTATTGATGATGTTTTGCTTAGCCTGTAAATCTCCTGAAGCTCGCAGACCAATTTCAGTAAAAACTGGGTCATTTATTGATGTATCTGTGACAAGAAATAAACAACTTAACCAAGAAGAGCGTAATAGAATTGAAAATATAATACAGAGCAACCCCGATATAAATTATTTAGCTTCTGAAAATGGGTTTTGGTATTATTACAACACTAAAGTTGAAGATGATACTATTACACCTGCATTTGGAGACCTTGTAAACTTTAACTATAATATTAAGGATTTAAATGGTAGAACTATTTATAGCACTGAGGAGTTAAAAACTAGAGATTATGCGGTTGATCAAGAAGAATTATTCTCGGGCTTACGTGAAGGTATAAAACTAATGAAAGCTGGAGAAACAGTGACTTTTCTATTTCCTTCTCAAAAAGCATACGGATATTACGGTGACACCAATCGTATTGGTGCTAACATCCCTATAATTTGTAAAGTAACAATTAATACAATAACCCAAAAAGAAACAAATTAACAATGAAAATTTTTAAGCATTCAATTAAGATTATTGCAATAGCATTATTTGCAACACTTTTATCTTGTGGTGACAGATATCCTGATTTAGAAGATGGATTATATGCAGAATTTGTAACTTCTATGGATACCATGGTTGTAAAACTACATTATGATAAAACACCGGTAACAGTAGCAAATTTTGTGCTACTTGCTGAAGGAAATCATCCTATGGTTGATAGTGTTTTTAAAGGTAAGAAATTTTATAACGGGTTACTCTTTCATCGTGTCATGAATAATTTCATGATTCAAGGTGGTGATCCAACTGCGACGGGTTCTGGCAGCCCAGGGTATCGTTTTGGTGACGAATTTGATGAAACTTTAAAGCATGATAAACCAGGTATTTTATCAATGGCTAACTCTGGCCCTAATACTAATGGAAGTCAATTTTTTATAACTGAAAAAGAAACGCCTTGGCTAGATAACATACATACTATTTTTGGAGAAGTTGTTTTAGGACTGGATGTACAAGATTCTATCTCGAATGTAAAAGTTGGCCCAGGAAACAGACCTATAAAAGATGTCGTTATTAAAGAAGTTAACATTATTCGTAAAGGCTATGACGCACGAAATTTTGACGCCTTAAAAACGTGGGAAACTGAATTACCCAAACTTGAAGAAAGAGCAAAACAAAAGGCTGAAGAAGCTCGTAAAAAAGCTGAAGAAGCACGCAAAAAAGCTGAGGAAAAAGTTAATGCTGCTGCTGCTGAAACTTTATTAATATTAAATGATTACAAAAGTAAAGCAAAAGCATACGCTTCAGGTTTAATGTCTTATACTATTACTAAAGGTAATGGTTCAAAGCCTAAACAAGGAAATACAGTAAAAGTATATTATGAAGGCTATTTTATCGATGGTAAATTATTTGATTCTAACAGAAAAGAAATCGAAGAAAAGTATGGCAAATTAAACCCTCAAAAAGAACAACGTGGCATGTATAACCCTATGCCAATGCAAATAAGCCCTGATGCACAGATGATTGCTGGTTTTAAAGAAGGTGTAGCTAGTATGCATGAAGGTGATAAAGCGTATTTTTATATACCCTCTCATCTAGCTTATGGAGAAAACGGACGACCTCCAATAAAACCAAATACAGATTTAATTTTTATTATAGAAATGGTAGAAATTGTAAAATAGATTACATTTTTGTAATACATAAAAAAAGCAGCTCAATGGGTTGCTTTTTTTATACTTATTTTTTTGGGATTTGTTTTAAAATCTCTAAAACAAATGTCCAATATTTTTGGACTGAAGAAATACTAGCACGTTCATCAGGTGAATGCGCTCCAAGGATTGTAGGTCCAAAACTTATCATATCCATTTCTGGATAATTAGTTCCTAAAATACCACATTCCAATCCTGCATGACACGCTGCTACATGAGCTTCTTCTCCTTTATTTAAATCTTTATAAATCTTTGACATCACTTTTAGAATATCAGAGTCCATATTAGGAGTCCATCCTGGATAGCTTCCAGAAAATTCTACTTCACAACCTGTTAACTCAAAAGTAGCACGAAGCATATTTGCCAAATCCATTTTTGAAGATTCTACAGACGAGCGTGTTAAGCATCCTATTTTAATATCTCCATCTTTAACAATTACGCGTGCAATATTATTTGATGTTTCTACTAAATCAGGAATATCTGCACTCATTCTATACACTCCATTATGAGCTGCATATAATGCTCGTGTTAAACCCTCTTGTACACCTAAATCTATAATTTTTGAAGGTGTCTCAATTTTGGAAACAACTATTTCTAAATTTGGTTCCATGGTTTTAAACTCCATAGCAATCGCTTTTGACATGAGTTGTATCTCAAATTCAAAAGCCTCTTGATGCACAGCATCAATCACCACGTTGGCAAAGCTTTCTCGCGGAATGGCATTGCGTAAACTTCCTCCATCAATTTCTGAAATTCGCAATCCAAAATTTTCAAAACCATCAAACAATAATCGGTTTAAAATCTTATTAGAATTGCCAAATCCTTTATGAATATCCATCCCTGAATGCCCACCTTGTAATCCCTTAACTGTAATACAATATCCAATTTTAAATTCGGGAGTACCTTCTTCTTTGTAAGTTCTGGTTGCAGTTACATCTATTCCTCCTGCGCAACCTACGCCAATTTCATCATCTTCTTCAGTATCTAAATTCAAAAGGATTTCACCTTTAAGCAAACCGCCTTTTAAACCTATGGCTCCGGTCATTCCAGTTTCTTCATCAATGGTAAACAAGGCTTCAATAGCTGGATGTTCAATAGTATCACTCTCTAATATTGCCATTATCGTAGCAACACCCAATCCGTTATCTGCACCAAGTGTTGTACCTTTTGCTCTAACCCAATCACCATCAACAAACATTTCAATCCCTTGTGTATCAAAATCAAAATTGGTATCCGCATTTTTTTGATGTACCATATCTAAATGCGATTGCATTACAATGGTTTTTCTATCTTCCATTCCTGCGGTTGCAGGCTTTTTAATAATCACATTACCAACTTCATCTTCAAAGGTTTCTAACCCTAAACTATTACCAAAATCTTTCATAAATGCAATTACACGCTCTTCTTTTTTTGATGGTCGTGGTACTGCATTTAAATCGGCAAACTTATTCCAAAGCACTTGTGGTTCTAACTGTCTTATTTCTGAATTCACGCGTTTAAATTTTATTTTATTAAAAGTTTCACAAAGGTAGCTATTAGCAACAAAGATTTATAAAACATTTGTTTATTTTTGAATAATGCTTAAGAATAAGAAAATAGTTATAGCGCTTAGTATCATTCCGCAATACCTCATAGTAAAGCTCCTCTCCCATTATCCAAATTTTGTTGAAACGTATTACAGCAATGGGTTGTATCAATTTACATCAAAAGCATTGCGATATGTATTTGGATGGATACCATTTTCGATTGGTGATTTATTGTACACCTTTGCTGGAATTTATATTATACGATGGTTAATTTTAAATAGAAAACGTATTATAAAAGATACTAAAGGATGGTTTATTGATGTGTTTTCAGCGATTTCTATCCTATATTTTGCATTCCATATTTTTTGGGGAATGAACTATTACAGACTCCCTGTTCATAAATCTCTCAATATAGATAACAAGTACACTACTGAAGAATTAATAGCTGTAACAAAAAAGCTCATAGAAAAATCGAATGCTATTCATTTAAGTATTAACAAAAACGATTCTCTTAAAATAGAAATCCCCTACTCAAAACAAGAACTATTGCGTAAAACTACCAATGGTTATAAGTTGTTAGCAGAAAAATTTCCATCATTAACGTATAACCCAAGCAGTACTAAACTTTCAATATATAGTCTACCATTAACATATATGGGATTTAGCGGATATTTAAATCCGTTCACAAATGAAGCTCAAATAGACGGTTTAATTCCACTTTACAAATATCCTACTACAGCTTGCCATGAACAAGCACATCAAATAGGTTATGCTGCCGAAAATGAAACTAATTTTATTGGTTTTTTAGCTGCAATACACAATGAAGATATCTATTTTAAATATTCGGGTCATGTTTTTGCACTGAGCCATTGCTTAAGAGAAGTTTATAGACGAGATAAGGATATGTATAAATCTTTAATTGACTCAGTAAATAAAGGCATCCTCGCAAACTACCAAGAGTCTTATGATTTTTGGGAAGCTTATCAAAATCCACTAGAGCCAATGTTTAAACTAACCTATAGCAAATTTCTTAAAGCTAACAACCAAGATAAAGGTATAGAGAGCTATAGTTATGCTGTTGCACTTATAGTAAATTACTTAAAAGATCGAACGCTATAACAATAGTTAAATATATCTTAATTCGTTTTCTCTAAATACATAATCTGTATCTTTAAAACTTAATTTTTACTAACCAAAAAATGATGAAAAAGTATCTTATTTTAGTGATGCTTATGTGTAGTTTTTCGATAATTGCACAAGAGCACTTCCCAAAAAATGATGGCGTAAAATCAAAAAACACAAATTATACTGCATTTACTAATGCTAAAATTTTTGTGACGCCAACTCAAATTATTAACAAAGGCACACTTTTAATTAAGGACGGAAAAGTTGTTGCTACCGGAACTTCGATTAATATTCCTGCAAATGCAGTTATTGTTGATGTTTCTGGAAAAAGTATTTACCCTTCGTTTATTGACCTCTATTCTGGATTTGGAGTAGAAAAACCAAAGCGTCAAAGTGGTGGTGGCAGATCTCCACAATATGGAGCTTCTCGAGAAGGGTTTTACTGGAACGACCATGTAATGCCTGAACAAAATGCTATTGACAATTTTAAATTTAATACTAAAACTGCTACCGATTTAAGAAAAGCTGGATTTGGAGTTGTTAATACACATATGCAAGACGGTATTGTACGTGGTACTGGAGCACTTATTGCTTTAACTGATAAAGGCGGAGATTCAGAACGCATTTTAGATGATCGTTCGGCACAATACTTCTCTCTTAGTAAGAGCGTAAAATCAAGACAGTCGTATCCAAGTTCAATTATGGGAGCCTTAGCATTACTTAGACAAATGTATTTTGATGCCGATTGGTACGCAAAAGGAGGCTCTAGTGCAAAAGATAGATCGCTTGAAGCACTTAATGCAAATAAAAATTTAGTTCAAATTATTGCAGCTGGAAGTAGAGCTAATGATTTACGTGTTGATAAAGTTGGCGATCAGTTTGGTATTCAATATGTGATTCTTGGAGGTGGCGATGAATACGAACGTATAAAAGATATTAAAGCGACTAATGCTACATATATACTTCCTCTAAATTTTCCAAAAGCTTACGATGTAGAAAACACATTTACAGCAAGTGTTTTAGAGCTTGAAGATATGAGAGAGTGGAATCAAAAACCCTCAAACCCAAAAGCTTTAGCCGATAATAGTGTAAATTTTACATTTACTACAAATGGGTTAAAATCTCCAAAAGAATTAAAATCCAACCTTTTAAAAGCTTTAGAATATGGCTTGGATAAAACCAAAGCTTTAGAGGCATTAACTACGGTTCCTGCAAAAGTATTAGGGAAATCAAACACATTAGGCTCTTTAAAAAATGGAGCTTATGCTAACTTTTTAATTACATCAGGAGAAATTTTTGACAAAGAAACTACGTTTTACGAAAATTGGGTAAAAGGACATAAACATGTGCTAGAAAATATGAACGTAAAAGATATTCGTGGAGATTATAGCTTTAAGATTGCAGGAGATACATATAACCTAACAATCTCAGGTACTCCGAGTAAACCTAAAGCATCTGTAAAAAACGATGACAAAAAATTAGGTGCGAAAATTTCTTATAAAGATGCTTGGATTAACTTAACATTTACGAGTAAAGACTCAACCAAGCAAGAGTTTTTTAGACTGGTATCTAGAATATCTAACAATGACAACCTTACCGGTAAAATTGTGTTTCCTAATGGAAACGAATCCTCTTTTACCGCTATTAAAGCTGCTAAAAAAGAAAGCTCTGAAAAGAAAAAGGGAGCAACAAGCAAAAAGGAAATTAAAGTAATGCCTGTCACCTATCCTAATGGTGCTTATGGGTTTACCGAGTTACCTAAACAAGAAGCCATCCTTTTTAAAAACGCTACCGTTTGGACCAATGAAAAAGAAGGTATTTTAGAACAAACCGATGTTCTGATTAAAAACGGAAAGATTGCAAAAATTGGCAAAAACTTAAATTCAAAAGGTGCAAAGGTTGTTGACGCAACGGGCAAACACCTTACCTCAGGAATTATTGATGAACACTCACATATAGCAGCAGCAAGTATTAACGAAGGTGGACATAATTCTTCAGCAGAGGTTTCTATTGCAGAAGTTATTAACGCTGATGATATTAATATTTACCGAAATCTTGCTGGAGGTGTAACTTCTATTCAAATTTTACATGGTTCTGCAAATCCAATTGGAGGACGTTCGGCAATAATAAAATTAAAATGGGGAGAATCTGCAGATCATTTAGTGTATAACAATACTCCCAAATTTATAAAATTTGCTTTAGGTGAAAATGTAAAACAATCTAACTGGCAAAGTTTTGGCCGATTTCCACAAACAAGAATGGGTGTTGAGCAACTCTATGTAGATTATTTTACAAGAGCAAAAGCGTATGATACTAAAAAGAAAAGTGGTAAGCCTTATCGTAAAGATGTTGAAATGGAAACTTTAGCCGAAATCCTTAATGGCGAACGCTTTATCAGTTGTCACTCCTATGTACAAAGTGAGATTAATATGCTCATGAAGGTTGCTGATAAATTCAACTTTAAAGTAAATACATTTACACATATTCTTGAAGGTTATAAAGTAGCTGACAAAATGAAAGCACATGGTGTAGGCGCTTCAACCTTTAGTGATTGGTGGGCTTATAAATTTGAAGTTAACGACGCAATTCCGTATAACGCATCTATAATGCATAATGTAGGTATTGTAACTGCAATTAATAGTGATGATGCCGAAATGTCAAGACGTCTTAACCAAGAAGCTGCAAAAATTGTAAAGTATGGTGGTGTTAGTGAAGAAGATGCTTGGAAAATGGTAACACTAAATCCTGCCAAGTTATTACACTTAGACCATCGGGTGGGAAGTATTAAAGTTGGTAAAGATGCCGATGTTGTTTTATGGAATGGCAATCCATTATCTGTATATAGCAAAGCTGAAAAAACAATTATTGAAGGTGTAACTTATTTTGATATAGAACGTGATACCCAAATGAGAGCAAACATTAAAAAAGAAAGAAATGAGTTGATGTCAATGATGCTAAAAGAGAAAAACAAAGGCATGAAAACACAACCTGTAAAAAAGAAAGATAAACCGCAATTGCATTGTGATTCACTATAATCTTAAAACTGAAAATTATGAATACTTATAAATACATATCTGCAATTTTAATGTTGTGTTTCACAATTACATTTGCACAACAAACTCCGGCTTCTGCACAAAAAGAAGCGTTTACCATTGTTGGTGCAACAGCACATATTGGCAATGGAACAGTTATTGAAAACAGCATAATCATTGTTGAAAACGGAAAGATAACAACTTGTGTTGATGGTAAACTTGCTAAAATACCTTACAAAGGTAAAGTTATAGATGCTAGTGGAAAACATGTATACCCAGGATTTATTGCTGCGAATACGTCTCTAGGTCTTGTTGAAATTAACGCTGTAAGAGCATCCAACGATCAAGATGAACTAGGTGATATAATTCCGCATGTTAGAAGTTTAATAGCCTATAATGCTGAGTCTAAAGTGGTGGAATCTATGAGACCTAACGGTATTTTAATCGCACAAGTATCTCCAAATGGCGGACGTATTTCTGGTACCTCATCAATCATGCAATTAGATGCTTGGAATTGGGAAGATGCGGCCTTAAAAACTGATGATGGCATTCACTTAAATTGGCCACAAAGTTTTACTAGAGGACGTTGGTGGCTAGGAGAACCAAGAGGTTTAAAACCAAATAAAAACTATGCGAAACAAGTAGAAAGTGTTGTGGCTTTTGTTACAGAAAGTAGAGCCTATCTAAAAGGAAATAGAGACACTAAAAATATTCCTTACGACGCAATGCAAGGTTTGTTTAATGGTTCTCAAAAACTATATGTACATGTAAATGATATAAAAGGAATTACCGATGCTGTACTTTTCGCTAAAAATAATGACATTGCAAACATGGTAATTGTTGGAGGTTATCAAGCACACTTAGTAGCCTCGTTATTAAAAAATAATAATGTATCAGTGCTCATTAACCACACACAAAGTTTACCTAAAATAGACGATCACGATTATGATTTACCATATAAAGCGCCAAAATTATTAGCTGATGCTGGTGTTTTAGTTGGCATACAAACAGGAGATACGTCTAACTTTCAAACACGTAACCTGCCGTTTTATGCAGGACAAGTTGTAGGGCAAGGCATGGATAAAGAAGAAGCCTTAAAGTTAATCACCTCTAATACTGCAAAAATCTTAGGTATTGATGCTGATTATGGAACTCTTGAAGCTGGCAAAAGTGCAACACTTTTTATAAGTGAAGGTGATGCTTTAGACATGCGTACTAACAATCTAACACATGCGTTTATTGACGGTCGTTCTATAAGTTTAGAAACACATCAAACAGAACTTTGGAAACGTTATAGTAATAAATACAAAGCAGGAGAATAAATAAATTGTCATTTCGAACGTATGTGAGAAATCACATAATCTTTGATTAAAATAATGAGATTTTTCATTTTACTCGAAACGACTGAATAAAAAAAGCGAGCCAAATGGCTCGCTTTTTTTATTCAATTATATTAGCATCATTGGGTTTTTCAAATAAGCTATCATCTGTTGGAATTATTGAAGTAGATACATTAACAAAACTCATTTCTCTTTGGTAATCGCCAACAACATTATTTTCAAATCCATACCATTTAAAAGTCTTTGGTAATAATAACCCATTTACCTCCTGCCAAGCATCATATTTAATTAAATGAAATTCTTTGGTTTTTACTTTTGTAAAAAATGTTACAGTATAAGCTAACCAAGCCATTTTATTTGTATCACTATCATAGTATAAAACATACTCATCTTCTGGAGATGCACCTATGCCATTATCATAAGAAATATGTATTCCTGGATAGGTTTTGTCTTCAAAAGTTAATGGTTCTGCATCCTTATACGTAATACCATCATCGGCTAATACAAAAGGCATGGCATAAAAATAAAACATGAGGTTATAGTAGAACTTAGGATTTCCTTTGTAAGTTGTAGTATCTTTTTTAAGTAACCAAACAGTATTACCATCAAAACCTATTGCATGGTTGGGCATATCAATGAGTGATTTTCTAGTCTTTAAATTAGTAGTAGTAACTTCATCACCATTTGGTTTTGGCATTGTAAACGTAAGTGTTTGCATATTATTCCAAGTATCTAAACTATTATGAGCTTTGAGTATTTTTGAAATATTTTCTGGGTAAATAGATGTTGTTACATCTAATGTTTCATTTTTATAATCGTTTGCTTTTTTCTCTTGTTTACAAGAAAACATCAAAGCTACTGTTAATAATAAAAGTGCTGTGTTTTTCATCTTAGGTTAGTTTAGTTTTATTCTTTGACGTTTAAGCTACAAAATGATTACAATAAAAAAGCTTCAGAAATTATCTGAAGCTTATATTTATATTAAAATCATGACTAGATTAATGGGTAATCCTTAAAGTGTCTTTCATTTCACAATTAATTTTCTTGTAGTTTCTTGTTGACCATTCTTTAACTTTACAAAATACATTCCGTTTTCTAAATTTGAAATATCTAAAGATGAATCATTATTTAAATTCAAACTTTTTTTACTTAAAATAAGTTTCCCTTTAATGTCAAAAACACGTATAGATATATTTTCATTTAAAGCCTTATTAAAATTAATATTAACAAGGTCTTTAGTTGGATTAGGATACATTGTAAAATTATTTATCTCATTATCTTCTACAGCAAGTGCATTTAACTCTTCAGAAACAATATAAAATGTACCTATTTCTAATGAACTTTGTGACCATACTCGAATATATAAGAAGTCGCCAGGTGTTTGACCAAATAATTCTATTCTTCCAAAATTTGAATTAATAATTCCACTATTATCATCACAAGCCAACTCCGTTAATCCATTAGGATTGCAATTTCCAGAATAAATTGTCATTGCTGCACTTGAGATTGTCAAATCATGTTCGTAGGTTTCAACTGCCAAATCACCTGATGGAGGCACTACCACTTTAAACCAAACATCACGACTTAAAGGTGTACAAGAAGGGTCTGGAATTGTTTGATCTGAATCCCAAGAGGGTGTTGCAAAATAAGTTGTAACTAAATTTGGAGTACTATTATCAACTATTAAGTCTATGGCTTCAATGCAATCATCATTTGTTGCAACTGGTGTAAATTTAGACACGCAAATAGAAAATGTACCAACCTCTATATTATTATAAGACCATATTCTAATATATAAGGTTTCTCCTGGTGTTTGTCCTAATAACTCTATGAGTTCAAAATTTGGAGAGACAATTCCATTATTATTTGCACAAACTAATAAAGTTAAGCCATTAGAGTTACAATCTCCTGTATAAATTGCCATACCACCATCTGTAACCGTGAAATTATATATCCAAGTTTCAATTGCCAAATTTCCAGATGATGGCACTATAGTTTTATACCAAATATCTCCACCAGCATAAGCTGCACATCCAGGATCAGGAATTGTGGAGTCTGCATTTTCAGAAGGTGTTGCTCCTAAATTTGTGGCAAAAGTTGAGGTTGTATTAGAACAATAGTCTGCAACTATGAGTTCTATTGCACCTGAGCAATCATCATTTGCTGGAGGAGGTGGAGGTATCGTTTCGGAAGCACAAATATTAAATGTACCAGCCTCAAAATTATTATTAGACCATACTCTTATAAAGAGGGTTTCACCAGATGTTCGGTTTAATATTTGTATGCGTTCAAATTCGTAAGATATAAGTCCTCCATTACTATCACATCTTAACAAACTTAATCCGCCAGAATCACAAGTTCCAGAGTAAACTGCTAAACCACCATCTAATATGGCAAAATCATCTTCGTAAGTCTCAATTTCTAAATTACCAGATGTAGGTACAACTACTTTAAACCAAACATCGGCACCTGCATAATTTGAACAACCTGGGTCAGGAATTGTAGGATCGAAGTCTTCAGAATTAGTTGCTCCTGAATTTGTACCAATAATTGGTGTACATGTTGCTCCAATAGTTAATTCAATAGCATCAATGCAATCATCATTTGTTGCAGGAGGTGGTAGTATAACTTCAGTAGCACAAATATTAAATGTACCAGACTCTTCAACATTTGAGGCCCAAACTCTAACATATAGAGTATCGCCAGGTGTTTGGTTTATTAATTGTATTCTTTCAAAATATGGACTGCTAATAGTACCGCCATCATCATTACACCTTATTAAGGTTAAGCCATTAGGGTCGCAAGTTCCAGAGTAAATTGACATTACTCCATCTGTTATTAATAGATCGTCTTGATAAGTTTGAACTTCAAGATTACCTGAAGGAGGCACAATAAGTTTAAACCAAACATCATTTTTAGCTCTATTAGCTATGAAGTATCTACAGTCAGGAACTGGAATTGTGGAATCTGTATCGCTAGAGTTTGTAGCTCCAACATTGGTTCCTATAATTGGTGTACAAGTTGTATTAACTAACAACTCGATGGCATCAATACAATCATCATTTGTTGCAGGAGGATGAATTGTAATTTCAAAAGCGCAAAGATTAAATGAACCTGCTCCTACACCATTTCGTTCCCAAACTCTAACATATATTGTAGAACCTACTGGTTGTATAACTGATATTGCTTCAAACCACTCAGAAGAACTAAAATTTCCATCATCATTGCAATCAAGTAAAGTTAAATTATTACAATCGGTTCCTACGTATATCGCCATTCCTCCATCGGTTATACTTCCATCACTAACATCGGTTTCTATTCTTACTGCGCCAGTTGCAGGCATCACCAATTTGTACCACAAGTCACCACCTACATAACCTGAACATCCAGGATTTGGAATACCAGAATCTGTTTCTGTACCATCTTTTACAACTAAAGTATTACTACAATTAACTCCAACAGTTAACTCTATAGCACCAATACATTCATCATTTATCGTATTAGAAGGAATTGTTTCAACAGCGCAAAGATTAAATGAACCTGCTCCTACACCATTTCGTTCCCAAACTCTTATATATATTGTAGTACCTGCTAGTTGTTGTACATTTATGCGTTCAAATTTTTCTGTTGAATTTAAGTTACCATCATTATTGCATTTAAATAAGGTTAAATTATTACAATCGGCTCCTATATATACTGCCATACCACCATCGGTTATACTCCCATCACTAACATCGGTTTCTATTCTTACTGCGCCAGTTGTAGGCATCACTAATTTGTACCATAAATCGGCTCCTACATACGTAGCACAACCTGGATTTGGGATAGAAGAATTAAAGACGCTACCATCTTTTACAACTAGAGTATTGGTGCACGTTGTACCAACAGTTAAAGTGATAGCACCTGAACACGTATCGTTTACTGCTTGTGCATAGGTTTGAAGATGAGAGAGCAAAAAAAGGGGCAAACTTAATACTAGTAAAGATCGTTTCATTATTTTTAGTTTAATGGATTATATACTATAACATCGAAACGATTATTAAATGTCATCAACAAGCTTAAAAGATTAATGAAGTATTATTGAATAGATTTATTTCACAATTAATTTTCTTGTAGTTTCTTGTTGACCATTCTTTAACTTTACAAAATACATTCCGCTTTCTAAATTAGAAATATCTAAAGATGTTTTATTATCAACATCCAAACTTTTTTTACTTAAAACAAGTTTCCCTTTAATGTCAAAAACACGTATAGATATATTTTCATTTAAAGCCTTATTAAAATTAATATTAACAAGGTCTTTAGCTGGATTAGGATACATAGTAAAATTATTTATCGATTTATCTCCTACACCAAGTGCATTTAACTCTTCAGCGAAAACATTAAATGTACCACTCTCATTATTATCAAATGACCAAACTCTAACATACAATATTTCTCCAGGAGTTTGTCCTAATAATTCTACACGTTCAAAACTTGCACCTGTTATAATACCACCATCATCATTACAGTCTAATAAGGTTAATCCATTTGGGTTACATATACCTGAATAAACTGCCATTCCTCCATCTGTAATTGAATTATCATCTTCATAAGTTTCTATTGCTAAATCACCTGACAGTGGAATTGTGACTTTAAACCAAACATCATTTCCTACATAAGAAGCACAACCAGGATCTGGAATTGTAGCGTCTGCATCTTCAGAACTAGTTGAACCAATATTTGTGCCTATAATTGGAGAGTTAGTTATTGATAACTCAATAGCATCAATACAATCATCATTAGACACAGGTGGTGGCGGTATTGTTTCGGAAGCGCAAATATTGAATGTACCTATAAAATTATTAATAGCCCAAATCCGAATATATAAGGTTTCACCAGGTGTTTGATTTAATAATTGAATGCGTTCAAAACTTTCATTTGTAATAATTCCACCATCATCATCACAGGCCAATAGAGTTAATCCATTTGGATTACATGTGCCTGAATAAACTGCCATTCCTCCATCTGAAATGAATGAATCATCTTCGTAGGTTTCGATCTCTAAATTCCCAGATACTGGTACAACCACCTTAAACCAAACATCTCCACCTGAATAAAACCCACAAACAGGATTTGGAATTGTAGCATCGAAGTCTTCAGAATTGGTGGCTCCTGAGTTTGTACCAATAATTGGTGTACATGTTGCTCCAATAGTTAATTCTATAGCATCAATACAATCATCATTTGTTGCTGGTAGTGGCAAATTAATTTCGGTAGCACAGATATTAAAAGTACTATGTGTATCATTAAAATAAGACCATATCCTAACAAATAGCGTTTCACCTGGAGTTTGATTAAATAATTGTATGCGTTCAAATGTTGAATCAATACTTCCATTGTCATCAGCACAACTTATTAAAGTTAAGCCATTAGGATCACAAGTTCCAGAATAAATTGCCATTCCTCCATCTATAAAAGAGTCGTCTTCAAAAGTCTGAACTTCAAAATGTCCTGAAGTTGGTACCTTAATTTTAAACCATACATCATCTCCTCTGTAATTTGAACAACCTGGATCTGGAATTGTGGTATCGATATCTTCGGAAGGTGTAGCTCCGAAGTTAGAACCAATAATTGGTGTACAACTAACTCCTACTGGCAACTCTATTGCATCAATACAATCATCATTTGTTGCGTCATCAGGAATCGCAAATTCATAAGCACAAATATTAAATGTTCCTGCACTAACATTATTATACTCCCAAACTCTTATATATATTGTAGTTCCTGCTGGTTGCTGAACTTCAACTCGTTCAAATCTTTCTGAAGAACTAGAATTCCCATCGTCATTACATTCAAGCAAGGTCAAACTACTGCAATCAGATCCTATATAAACTGCCATTCCTCCATCGGTTATACTTCCGTCATCTACATCAGTTTCCACTCTTATTTCTCCAGATGCTGGCATTACCAATTTGTACCATAAATCCCCTCCTATATAATTGGCGCATCCAGGATCAGGAATACCAGAATCTGTTTCTGTACCATCTTTTACAGCCAAGGTGTTACTACAAGTTGCTCCAACAGTTAAGGTTATTGCTCCAGAACACAAATCGTTAACCGCTTGTGCATAGGTATGAAAATGAGAGAAAAGAAAAAGGGGCAAACCTAATACTAGTAATAATCGTTTCATTCTTTTTGGTTTTGGATTAATTACTATAACATCGAAACGATTATAAAATGTCATCAATAAACCTAACAATTACAAAAATTAAGTAGGATAAATCTCCTAACTTTAAGTTAAAAGAATTATGCTATTTTTGCTTCGAAATGACTAAACAAATTACCAGCATACACAATCCATTTATAAAGCAATTAGTTCAGCTTAAAGAAAAATCTAGAGAACGTAAGAATTCTGGCTTATTTTTAATTGAAGGTAAACGTGAAATTACATTAGCTATAAAAGGAGGATACGAATTTGAAACTATTTTGTTTTATCCTGAATTATTTTCTGAAGAACAAACAAACAGTTTAATAGCTAATCAAATAGACATTATTGAAATTTCCAAAGAAGTCTATCAAAAGCTAGCCTATCGTGAAACAACCGAAGGTGTTATTGCTGTCGCAAAAACTAAAGATTTATCGCTTAAAAATATAATATTCAATACTAAAAATCCTTTAATATTAATAGCTGAAGCACCTGAAAAACCTGGAAATATTGGAGCACTCCTACGTACTGCTGATGCTGCAAATGTAGATGCTGTTATTATTGCCAATCCGAAAACAGATATGTATAATCCTAATATTATTCGATCAAGTGTGGGTTGTGTTTTTACAAATCAAATTACTATTGGCACAACTTCGGAGATTATAAAATTTCTTAAAGAAAAAAGTATTAACATTTATTGTGCTGCCTTACAAGCTTCTGCCGACTATCACACACAAAATTATACAAAACCAACGGCAATTGTGGTAGGTACGGAAGCCACAGGACTAACAAACGCATGGTTAGACAATGCTACTCAAAACATAATTATACCAATGCAAGGCGAAATAGATTCTATGAATGTTTCGGTTGCAGCAGGAATTCTTATTTTTGAAGCAAAGAGACAACGAAATTTTCAATGAAACGTCATTGCGAGGTGTTTTTTTACGACGAAGCAATCTCATTCTTGAAACAATAATTTAATTAAAAAATAAACAGATTGCCACAACTTTTACAAAGTCTCGCAATGACCAAAAAATATGACTTCACAAACATTACTCTACATAATCATCGGAATTATTATCGTTAATTTTATAATTGACAAAATCCTAGATACACTTAACGCAAAACATTATAATGATGCTTTACCTTCAGAATTGCAAGATGTTTACGATGATGAGGAATATAAAAAATCGCAATTATACAAAGCGACTAATCATAAATTTTCAAACTTCACATCACTATTCTCGTTGGTGTTAACACTTGGGTTTTTCTATTTTGATGGATTTGAGTTTGTAGATAATATTGCTAGAAACTATAGTGACAATAACATTGTAATTGCATTAATTTTCTTTGGTATTATCATGTTGGCAAGCGATATTATTACCACACCTTTTGCTTATTATAAAACCTTTGTAATTGAAGAAAAGTTTGGTTTTAACAAAACAACTGTGAAAACCTTTATTTTAGATAAGATAAAAGGCTGGTTAATGCTAGCCATTATTGGAGGAGGTGTTTTAGCACTCATCGTATGGTTTTACGAATTTACCGGAAACGCCTTCTGGTTATATGCCTGGGCTTTGGTTACTGTATTTACCGTATTTATGAACATGTTTTACTCACGACTCATTGTGCCTTTATTTAACAAACAAACACCACTTGAAGATGGTGAATTACGAAATAAGATTTCTGCTTATGCAAAATCCGTAGGCTTTAAGCTCGATAAAATTTTTGTGATAGACGGTTCCAAACGAAGCACCAAAGCCAATGCTTATTTTTCAGGTTTTGGAAGTGAAAAACGCGTCACACTTTACGATACTTTGATTAAAGATTTAGATGATGAAGAAATTGTTGCTGTGTTAGCACACGAAGTTGGGCATTATAAAAAGAAACACATTATTTTTAATCTTTTAGCTTCCATTATTTTAACAGGATTAACATTATATCTTTTATCACTATTTGTTTCTAATCCATTACTTTCAAATGCATTGGGTGTAGAGATACCAAGCTTTCATATAGGTTTAATTGCCTTTGGTTTACTCTACAGTCCCATAAGTGAGATTACAGGACTCATCATGAATTATATGTCGCGTAGGTTTGAATATCAAGCAGATAATTATGCCAAATCAACCTATACTGGAGCACATTTAATTACGTCTTTAAAAAAATTATCTAAAAACAGTTTAAGCAATTTAACACCACATAAAGCCTATGTGTTTATGCATTATTCGCATCCAACCTTATTACAACGTATTAAAAATTTGAGTTCTTAAATTATTTCCGATAATTAAAAACTAAATCCTATATTAGAGTCTTTCTTTAGTAATCATTTATGAGTTTAAAACACAACAAAAATTTTCCCAAAGTAAAGCAATGGTTCAATCACATTCCTCATGCTGTAACCATGCTATTTGGCATTATTATTTTGGTATCTATTCTGTCGTATATCATTCCTGCAGGAACTTATGAGCGCATTATTGTAGATGGTAAAAAAGCTGTTGTTCCTGGTTCATACAAAATTATTCCATCCACACCAATTGGCTTACTAGATATGTTTCGAGCCATACCTCTTGGTTTTAAAGCTGCTGTTGAAATTATTTTTATCGTACTCGCTGGTGCCATTATGTTTGGGTTTATGGAAAAATCTAAAGCAGTTGAAAATTCTATTGGCACACTAGTTAAAACACTAGGTTTAGAAAGAAAATACCTCATTATTGTTATCATGACATTCATTTACGGTTTCCTCGGTGTTGCTGTTGGTTATGAAAACAATATTGCTATGGTACCTATTGCTGCAGTATTAAGTTTAGCTTTAGGAGGTGATTTAATATTGGCAGCAGGAATATCGGTCGGCGCCATGACTATTGGTTTTGGGCTCTCACCTATTAATCCATACACGGTTGGAACAGGCCATAAAATTGCTGAATTATCAATGTTTTCAGGAGCTTTACTAAGAAGCATTCTATGTTTTACAGCCTTAAGCATCATGGCGTATTATAACGTTAGGTATTTTAAAAAGATTACAAAGCATCCGGAAAAAAGTTTAGGCAAAGGTTTAGACGAAAGTGGTATTTCACTTTCTAAACCTATACAAGACTATACAATAACCGCAAACAACTGGATGATAATTTCAGTTTTTCTATTAGGTCTTATGGTAATCCTATATGGTGTTTTTAATTGGCATTGGTACATAAACGAGCTTTCAGCAATTTTTTTAATGGTGGCTGTTTTATGTGGTATTATTTCTAGAATGAGTGCAACTACAATGAGTGAAACCGTTTTAGAATCCGTTTCTAAAGCCGCTCCTGGAGCTTTTATGGTAGGCTTCGCTACAACCATAAAAGTATTGATGGAAATGGGTAATATTAGCGATACTATTTCATTCAATTTATCGCAAATGCTACAAGATTTACCACTGTACGCA